>OBVW01000034.1_pt1 | contig 128336 bp, 122 predicted proteins | sample 1495141 | NCBI WGS metagenome assembly OBVW01 (sample SAMEA2580013, study PRJEB22360) | human gut metagenome | biome: human gut; feature: human-associated habitat; material: faeces | place: Denmark | collected 2008/2010
GACGCTTCAAATATATTCATTTTTCTTTTGCTCTACTTACTCTTTTTCACATTAAAAACGCATACCTATTTTACCATTTCTATTTCTTTCCCATATGTCATAAACAAATGAATAAATTTATCTTTGCTATCATATGGTAGATAGAGAATAATCCTATTTATCGCTTTTTTTCGAGGTGAACGTTCTTTTCTTTTTTCACTTTTCCAGATGGTCTTTTTTTCTCCCTTTCCATCAATGCATATCGAATTTAGTTCTTCACTATAGGAAATTCCTTTTATTGCATCCCATTTCATTGAATTGATCTCATCCCTGATCCCCAATTTGTCATTGTAATCAATCAACGAATGTGTTAACACAACTCCCTCAGAATCCACTTCAAAAAATGCTACCGTTAAAATATAGGTACTTGTTTTCTTTCCACCTGTATTAGACAAATTGTATACCACTAAGCCTAAAACGGATACTGATATGCCACCGACTCCTCCTGCAATAAGAAAAGAGCCAATTAAAACGATTGCAAACAAAACCCCCGCAATAACCGAAAAAACTTTTTTCCCACTTTTCGCTTCTTTCCCCATGTATACTTTATTAATAAATTCAATCTTGTTTTCCATACGCACCTCCAGACTACATTGCATGATTTGTATATACAATCCCTTATCAATAATCTTTTGTTTCAAACTTTAATCCTGATTTTTCAGATAAAGTTCGTTTAAACTCATCAAAAGCGTCATAATAATAACCTATTGAAACCTTAATTTCATCTGAACATTCCCTGTTATAAACTGATACTCTTCCATTTTGAAATAACTCAAATGGATAATGTCCTATTATCCTGATCATACTTATATTAGGATAGTCAATAAGGTCTTCTATTTCTTTATACTTAATTTGATATGTCCAATTACCCGGCACACCAGCATAATCTGTAAAAGAAAATGTAAAGCCTTCATCATCATAAAAAAGTTGTTCTTCTTTATACATCTCATATGATACGCTTGAATTATTTCTAATTATCTTATAATAGATTATTGCTACACACAATGGTATCAATGCTGTACTACACCACACACCTGTAACTATTAAAATTATATCATCGTCATTAGAAAACAAACTATCTACCAATGCAATTAATGCTGCCACTTCTGGTATAGCAGCAAAAATGTCAATAAAAATAATTCTCTTTATTTTTGCTTGAATCCATTCATGTGTATTTTTATATCCCCGCCCGACAATTTTCTTTTTTAATTTTTTATTTACCTTTAATTCTCGCATTCTACTTCCTCCATAATCTAATTAAATATGTAATTTAAATTATTATATCTAGTTGATGTCTGAATTGTATATGTATCTAATGTTTTATTTTCTCTATCAGACACATTATCTATTCCTTTTATCATTTTATTCCATTTTGAAGTTGTATCCCAGTTATCCCGAACATTCCCAGTAGCAATATTTAATCCCTGTGTTGCTGCATTTACTCCATTATTTATCTGCGTTCCAACATAAGATATTTTTCCGAGAATTTTTACAAAATTATTATTTTGCCCTCTCATATAAGGGACTTTTTTTACTGTATCAGAAAACGCAAACACCGCTGATACATTAGGTTTCAACACACTTTTTATATGTTTTAAAACACCATCATCATTTCTAAAATAATTTTTGCTCATAGTCTTAATTGTACTTCCACTATCTTTTAAAATTTTTATAGCATTTCCCTTAAAACTGCCTCCGCTAAACGACCTGCAATAGGATTTTATTTTATTCATTTCAATTCCCACATTGCCCTTGATATTTCCAAAATCTTCCCTTATTACTTTTCCTACTTTACCAAACCTTTCCCTTGCACCTTCTATTACATGATCATCCTTATCTTTTAATCTCCACTTCCATTCTGCACCATCGCTATATGGATTTCTGGATGAAAAATCTACTCTCATCTTGTTTCCCAAACCATCTAATTTTATATTGGTCTCGACATTCTCTTTAAAGACAATGGTATGGACGCTTCAAATATATTCATTTTTCTTTTGCTCTACTTACTCTTTTTCACATTAATAACGCATACCTATTTTACCATTTCTATTTCTTTCCACCTGTATTGGTCAAATCGTATACCACTAAGCCTAAAATGGATACTGATATGCCACCGACTCCTCCTGCAATAAAAAAAGACAATTAAAACGATTGCTCCTCCAGACTGCATTGCATGATGTTTGCTTACAACTGGATTATCTGCAATTTCAATCCCGTACTGTCTTTTTCCAATTGTCACCTCATTACTATTTAAATAATATTTCTTACCTGTACGCAATTGCTCTTTTTCATTATTTGCCTTTTAAACTTATCCTTACTTTTCCACCTATTACCGCATCATCATACTGCTCTTGTGTCAAATAATAGATACTCTCATACCCAATTGTTGTATCTCTTCCAACAATCGGATAAAAAATGGACAGATCTGATCCTGATGTCAACGTTCCATCCATATGTCTCTCTTCTGGTAAAATTTTCACAACTTCCGCCTCAATATAATATGCTCTCCTGGCTGCTTTAATATTTGTCTTGTCCCCAGACTCACATATAATAGTTACAAAAAAATAAAATAACAATGCAATGTCTATAACACATCTGATTTTCCAAGCCAAACACCTTATTAACACGAGCACCATTAATATGATTAAAAAAACACATCTCCTTTTTTTTCTTTTTTTCAAAAATTGTTCTGAATTACACTTTATTTCTTCATCCGTATATTTTTTTACTGTAAAATTCTCTCTGTCACTATCAGTAAACTGAATCGCTCCTCCATTTATAACCATAATACTATATAAATCTCCTTAACCTATTGCTATAATAGAGAAACCTGTCTTATCAAACCAGCTTGAGATTTCATTTGTATCTGATATTCTTTTGCCTGTTCTTCCATCGTTATTCCTCCAAAACTATTTTCCACAGTTTATCTATTTTATATAAATAAAATGTTAGTGTATGGGTTTTGGACTCCTCATCCACATCCCAAATTTCGATTATCATTTGTCTGTAATTTGTATCACCATAGACATGAAACATCGGCTGATCTTCTTCTGTGTAGTTTTCAAAAAAAGACCCTTCATCCATTGATGTAACATATTGTTCTACTTCATCTGTTGTGGCAGGTGTTCCATCTACTTTTGCAAAATACTTTGTCATTCCATCAAAGTCTCGCTCTACAATCATTGGATAAAGTTCGTCTGCTATCTCCTGTGTCTGGTTTAGTGCATCTGTCCTCCTTACATTGAAACGTATTGTATAATATAAGAAACAGCCAACACTTCCCAATACTACCACTAATGCGATAAAAATAATAATCCTTGAACCTTGCTTCAAAACCTTTTCAGCCTCCCATTTTTAGCGTCCTCAATAAATCTCTTATCTCCACCGAATCCCCTGTATTCATCTGGCATTTCATTGATTCTATATTTAATACGTTCCTCTGTTATTGAAATATTCTTTGCTTTTAATTCTTCTAAAAAATTCGGTTCATAATAATCATAGAAGATAAACTTATTTAGTTCTACATACTCCTGCCCTATTATACTATCTCCAATTTTTTTTACTTCAAGTTCAGGGGCGATGATTTCTATTCGTTTTGTTACGTTATCATATTTGCATGATTGTATATCTGCAAATTTTACAATATCATATACTCTGACATTACCCTCAATATCTGCCATATAACCGCCGCCTTTTGCCTCATTCTTCGAATGAACAAACGCTTCATCATTTACTTCCAATACTTCACTAAACATATCTGACACATGTGCACCACTTGTAAAGTAGACAATAAGTGTAAATACAAACCAGATTAATAATGGTATGATTATATAGTCTAAATTACTGGCAAAAGCCAACGTATCATCAGAAGTCACATTCTGATTACGAATAATGCCGTATACCATAGCAATAAATGCAACAAGTGAAATGATATTCATTATTCTGAAATTAGAATCCAATAATACCTTCTTGATATGTATTTTCCGTGCTTCTGTTTTTTTTATTTCAAGTTTTTTCATTGTATTTTCTCCCAAATTTAACAGCTCTAATAATTGCCCATTTTCTAAAAGCCATATTCCAGATAATGTGATTTTTTCTGAAGCCGAATAATCTATAACCCATTCATTATCAAACACCGTCTCTATCCCAAATGAAGTCCATTGTTATCCGGCAAATAGCTCTGCTTAGGTTTATTCGGATTGTACTTAACACGGACGCTGGCATTAATGTCAATACTCTTAAGTGCCGATGTAGAATGCATTCCGACTGGAACCTTTCCAACTTTATATTTTTTCTCAACATGATAAGTGAGCTGCTCTTTGACGATATATGATTGTCCTTCCACGAAATACTCGACTGTAATAAACCATAAATTGCCATTCCATCTCTTCTTTACTATTGTTCCAAGTGTTTCTGCAGTACATTTCCTCTTAATAAACCCAAACATATTAATCCCCTAACTCATCAATAATTTTCTTTTGCCTCTAATTCATAATCATGATAAGTTGAATCTGTGGCAGAAGATGTCTGATCCTCTACAGTCAGTTCCATCCCTTCCATTTTTTCTGAAACTCTTTTGCTGTCATAATTTCTTTGTCAGCCGCACTCCCACAACCTGTCATGAACACCAACACCAGCGTTATTGCTAAAAATTTTTCTAAAATTGTTCTGAATTACACTTTATTTCTTCATCTGTATATTTTTTACTGTAAAATTCTCTCTGTCACTATCGGTAAACTGAATTACTCCTCCATTTATAACCATAATACTATCTAAATCTCCAGATCCTAAATTTGCATTATTAACATTCTTTTTTGTGCCATTACGAAGCCTTCACCTGAAACGAAGGATCTTCCTCGATCAATTCAATAAATGCTTCTGCGACATCCGGATCAAACTGCGTGCCTTTTCCTTTTTCTAATTCCCCGATCGCATACTCCACGCTTAAGGCATCCTTATAAGCCCTCCGGGACACCATTGCATCAAAGCTGTCACACACTGCAAGGATCCTGCCTAAAAGCGGGATGTCCGTTCCCTTGACACCGCCCGGATAGCCTTTTCCATCATAGCGTTCATGATGGGATAAAACCGCCGGAATGACATAGTTCATATTCGGGAGGAAATGGATCATCTCAATGGAATTCTCCACATGAGTTTTCATTACATCGTATTCCTCATCTGTCAGTTTGCCCTTCTTCTTTAAGATGCTTTCCGGGATACCGATTTTTCCGATATCATGGAGCAGACCTGCCACTTTTGCAGTCTGGATATCATCCTTTGGAAGCCCCATTTTTGCTGCAAGCTTCATCGCATACCCGGAAACATTCTCAGAGTGTTCAAAGGTGAACGAATCCTTGGCATCAACTGCTGCCATCAGTGCAAAAATCGTCGGCGTTACCTGCTCATAACCTTTCTCCCTGCTCTGTTCCTGTCCCTCAAAACTCTTCTCGTAAATCTCGATATGGTTTTTACCATTTCCTTTTGCATAGAAGGCTGCCCGTCTTGCCTGACGGAATAATTTTCTTGCACTTTCTGCCATGTTTTTGTCCCATGCGATTCCAATGCTGAACGTAATCGGCTGGATGACTTTTGGCTTATCTTCTTTCTGTTCTAATATCGTATTCTGTATCAGCCGCGCAAACGACAATAGTATTTCTTTTCTGCTTTCTTCCGCAATAATAAGAAATTCATTGGAACCGACACGGAATACCGACATTTTGTCACTGCAGAGGTTCTGCACCTGGGATGCGCTCCACTTCAGGATCTGGTCTCCGGTCTCCTCGCCGTACAGATCATTGTATAACTTGAAGTTATCCATATCCAGATATATCATTCCTGTCGGATGTTCCTTTATATCCAGATTTTTCATAAATTCACTGCAATAGCTGCGGTTATACAGACCTGTCAGTTCATCATGAATGGACACCTGATATACTTTTTCATAGGCACTGATATTTTTTAATGCGCCGGATACGCTGTTTGCGATCTGCCGGATACAGTCCGCCTCATCATAGATCAGCCTGTTTTTTCTGTGAAGCTCCACATATAAAAATCCATAAATTTTATCGTCATACTTAAAAACTGCGATCTCCGGTTTTTTATGAATGCCGCCGGTGCCACAAAATGACCTCAGCCTTGCCTCCTCCTCTGTGTCCAGCACCCGGTCTCCGTCTGACGTACACTCCACAAAATGGTCATCTCTTTTTTCAAAAATACGTGCATAAGAGTCCGGTACCGCCGAACTGACGGTGCTTCGGATTCTCTGGTACAGTTCTTTTTTATTCAGGATTGAAGCCGCCATATCCTGAAATTCCACAAGGCTCTCCACAATGTGCTTTTTCTTCTGGTACAGGATACGCTCCAGCCATTTTCTGGCATAGGTCATGACCAGCACCATCCAGAGGCACTGCAGAACGACAAACACTGTGATAAACTGTCTGGTAAAGCTGTCCGTCTGGCCAATCACATGGTCAATGTTTGGCTCCAAAATAATCATTGGAAGAAACGCTACAACTACTGCGATCAAATATACGGCACCTGTTGTCGCACGCATGGAAAATGAGAACAGATACTGTTTATAAATAATGTATACAAAACAGACCGCCATTCCCACTCCGCCAAGGGTATCGAATGGGAAATCACCGCTCCATGGCATCACGCACAGAATATTTCCACCCATAATGAGCAGTGTTCCTATTAATAATGGTCCGAGTTTTTTCCGATACTCTAATTGTTCCCCGATTTTTTTGTGGGCAAGCAGCGTTACATACACTAACAGAAATATCTCTGCTGCTGCCAGCAACCAGATGCCTGTTTTTGCATGATAATGGTAGGATATACCGCCATTCGCCATGATCTGCACTTCCGGCGGTGGAAGAATACAACCGGTAAAAACATTCAGCAGGACAGCTGATACTGTCACAGCCATACAGCCATACAGAAATCTGTCCTTTCCCCGGATGTCAAGATAATGGAACAAAAATCCATATATCAGTATCGGGATCGTAAAAAGTCCCATCAATGACACATGATACCAGAACTGTATCCCCGGGCTGATCTGCAGTCTCATGAGCACAGCGCCGCCTGTCCAGGACAATAATGCCGACAGTATTGCCTTGAGATCTCTTACTTCTGATGATTTCTCTGCAACATTCAGAAAACAGAATAGTAAAAACAGATAGCATATGAGTGCAGCCATTGGAATACCAATATATATATTTTTGATCAACACCAGATTCATGAAATGTTCCATTTTTCATTCTCCTTCGTGCGAAATATCGTATTTCCATTCGCAGTCTGCCGTCAGATACTGTCTCTGTACGCAGACATATATCATTATGTTACCATATTTTTACATTTCATACAAGAATCTGCACGCTTGTCCATTTCCGTTTCGGATCTGTCCCTGTTCCGTTTCAGTTTCCCTGCCGGAAGCTGTTTTTCTCCTTCGTAAGTTCCAGCATAAGCATAAGCACACTCCATTTCCGGTTCGATGGTGTAAGGACTGCTTTATAGTCAACCGGAATCTGTTTCCGGCGCAGTTCAAACAGTATTTTGTCAAAATGCTTTTCATTCACACCGCAGAATACCATAAGGCTCTCCTGTGGTGCGCTGCCGGTAAATGGTGCTGTGAGCACGTTCTTTTTTCCCTCTGCGAGATCCCCGATACTCTGCCGCAAATCTGTGGTTTTGATCTCCTCCAGGCGGATTTTCATTGGCGCAAGCAGCTGTTTTACCGCTTCTTTTTCTTTTACCTGATAGATTAATATTTTTTCCATGTTTTTCTCTCCAGACTTAAGAAAAGCCAAACACAAAATATGTCTGGCTTTTTCTTTCATTCTATCATTTTTTATAACACTTCTTCAATAATTTTCTTTAAAGTGCCGGCAGAACTTTGCAGTTTTTCTGTTTCCTCCTCATCGAGAGTGATCGGGATCCGGTTTTCCACACCGTGTGCTCCCACGATTGCCGGCATGCTTAAGGAAATATCGGAAATCCCGAATTCTCCGTGCATCAGATTCGATACCGGTAAAATGGATTTTTCGTCGCGGATGATTGCCTCGCAGATTCTGCGCACCGCCATTGCAACTCCAAAGTAGGTCGCCTTTTTCTTTGCAATGATCTCGTAAGCACTGTTTTTTACATTCTCTGCAATACGCTCGGTCGCTTCGTCATGGTTGAAGTGTCCACGCATCTCGCAGAATGTATTGATCGGCACACCCGAAACAGTGGCGCTGCTCCATGCTGCAAGCTCGCTGTCGCCGTGTTCGCCGATGATGAATGCGTGCACACTCCGGCTGTCCACATTCAGATGCTCGCCGAGGTTGTATTTTAATCTTGCAGTATCTAACACCGTTCCGGAGCCAAGCACCCGGTTTTCCGGGAAACCGGACAATTTCAATGCCGTGTAGGTCAGAATATCCACCGGATTGGAAACGATCAACAGGATTCCTCCGCAGTTTCTTTTTGCAATTTCCGGAATGATGGATTTGAAAATACCAACATTTTTCTGGACAAGATCTAATCTTGTCTCATCCGGTTTCTGATTAGCGCCTGCTGTCACGATGATGATCGCTGCATCCACAATATCATCATAATCTCCGGCATAGATTTTCATTGGCCTTGCAAAAGGAAGTCCATGGCTGATGTCCAGCGCCTCTCCCTCTGCCCTGTTTTTATCAGCATCGATCAGAACCATCTCGGAAAACAGACCGCTTTCCATTAATGCAAATGCTGTTGCAGATCCTACAAAACCGCATCCGATCATTGCCACTTTTCTCTGATTTACGCTTGTTTCACTCATATTTTCGTCCTCTCTTTCTTTTTTCTGAAATATCTCCTGTAAGTGGAGACAACCGCAGAATTTTACTGTTATTCCAGGATTCTTCCGTCCGTAGAAATGGTCACTACCTGCCATGGAATGAATTTTCCACTGTTCTGCAGTGCTTTTTTCGCAGCCATCTCAATTCCGCCACAGCAAGGCACTTCCATACGTGTTATTGTAACAGATTTGATGTCATTGTTTTTGATAATTTCTGTCAACTTCTCAGAATAGTCCACATCATCTAACTTTGGACACCCGATCAGTGTCACATGGCTGCGGATGAATTTACGGTGGAAATCTCCGTAGGCGTATGCACTGCAGTCTGCTGCGATCAGTAGCTTTGCGCCGTCAAAGTATGGCGCACGGACCGGTGCAAGCTTGATCTGTACCGGCCACTGTGTCAGTTCGGAACGGATTTCTCCTGCCGTCTGCAGCTCTGCGCTTCTGTCTGCATCTGCCTCTCTCCGGATGGCTCTCGCCTGACTTCCCGGACATCCGCATGGTGTCTTTGCCGCCTCTTTGCTCTTTTTATGTTCTTCCACTGCCTTCTCATCATAAGCTGCTGCCTCACGCTCCACAAAATGGATCGCATCTACCGGACAGGCCGGCAGACAGTCGCCGAGACCGTCACAATAATCATCGCGCATAAGCTTCGCTTTTCCATTTACCATTGCGATTGCTCCCTCATGACATGCCTCTGCGCAAAGACCACATCCTACACATGCTTCCTCATCGATCTCTATAATTCTTCTTACCATCTTCCATTCCTCCTGTTGTCTGCATATCTATTATTTGTTTCATTTGACTTTCTATGTGCATACTAATATAATAAAGAAAATTTTTCTGTTGTTTTTACAACGTAATTATGTTTTATTCTACGAACATACATTTGAAGGGAGTTTCTATGACAAACGACGATCTGCTTTTATTACAGACCTCTGTATTCACAGGGATCACAACCGATGAGATCAGGGACATGCTCTCCTGCCTCTCTGCACGGGAGACGACATTTATCAAAGACGAGATCATTTTTTCCTATGGGGAAACCATCACAGGCATCGGCATTGTACTGGAGGGGAGTGTACACATTGTAAAAGAGGACTTCTGGGGCAATGCCAATCTGATGGCAGAATGTGCCCCGGGCGATATTTTCGGGGAAGCCTATGCGATCAATTCCACTGAACCGCTGGAAATGAATATTTTTGCTGCTTCCACCTGCCGCATTTTGTTTCTGGAGGTCTCTAAGATTCTGACAGTCTGCCCATCTGCCTGTGCGTTTCACAACCGGCTGATCCGCAATCTTCTAACGTTAGTGTCCCGGAAAAATTTCCAGTTAAACCGCAAGTTAGAACATATGTCCAAGCGTACCACCAGAGAGAAACTGCTCTCCTACCTGTCCATGGAGTCGAAAAAAGCCAATGCTTCAACCTTTACCATTCCATTCAACCGCCAACAGCTTGCCGACTATCTCTCTGTCGACCGCTCTGCCATGTCCAATGAATTGTGCAAATTGAGAGATGCCGGCATTTTGGAATTCAACAAAAAAACCTTCACGATTTTTGAGAAAAACGATTAAAAGAAACGCTATGATGCTATTTCCTGCACCATAGCGTTTTTTCAGATTCCATTCTCCTTCAGGTAATCCACCCAGATCCCATATTTTGAACCATACAGATGAATGTCGTCGAACGTCAGACTGCTCTTTAAGTTGCCTTCCTCATCGCATACGACCTCATTCATGTCAAGGTAAAAGATATTTTTTCCGTCTGCGAGTGCAGCGATCCGCTCATTCCGCTGCTCGATCCCCACATTGTTAAAGATCGGATCTTTATCACTTTTTTCTTTTGCAACCTTCATGATCCCCTGAACGAAGATCACAGCGTCCGGCTGCAGTTCCCGGAATTTTTCCACTGAATCCTCATAGGCTGTCATGAAACCATCCAGCGTTCCCCTTCCCATCTCATTGATCCCGATCTGGAAATAGATTTTCCCGTATTTTTTTGCCTTAAGCGCTTCCTCTAATGTCACTTTTTCCCCGTCCACTTCACAGAACTTTTCTGTCCAGAGGTTGTATACGTTCATGCCGACGGTCGCATAAAAAGTGCTGTCATCGAGTCCGCCGTAATCATGAAGTCCCACGGTTCTCGAGTCACCGATAAACACTGCGTCCGAGAAGTACCCGGCATCCACCGCATGAAAGCTTCTTACTTCCTCCTGCTCTGTCTCCGCCACTGTCTCCGTTACTGCCACACTCTCCGTTCCCTCTGCGGCAGGTTCTGTGCTCTCAGTCGCGGAGATCTGCTCCTCATCTCTTCTCAGTTCTGCCAGATGTTCCCATTTATCCCAGAGTGACTCATGGTCGCTGCTCCATGGGTAAATCCCATCGTGTATGCCCTGCATGACCAGAACAAAGTACGGTGTTTTTACCGGATTGACCGTATAACGGCTGTAAATCGTATCTTTTCCCAGAAATCCTATCACTGACAGGATTGCCCAGCCAGCTAAAATCAGAATGGTGATTTTGCAATATCTGATTTTTTTCATTTCTGCTCCTTCCTGTTATCTAAAAATTAAAGTATAAAAATGGATTGTTTGCAGATACCGCAAGGTAGTACATGCTGAGTGCAAAGATCACCGCAATTGCCAGCGTACCGAGCATCCCCCGCTTTATTTTTCCATAAATCACCGCCGGAACCGGAGTTGCAAAAAGAACTCCCATCGCCAGCAGGCTGTCATAATCTTTCAGATATTTGATATAATCCATGGAATTGACCATGCCGGTATGTGCATTCACAAACGGAAACATACGTGTCAGATAAATTCCAAGCTGATGCACATCCGTGATCGTAAATGCCATCCATGTCACAGGCACAAACAGCAACAGATAGACATGTCCGATCACTTTGCTTTTCTGTAAAAATGGAAGCAAAAACAATTTTTCCAGAAATAAAGCCCCGAGCAGCATGCCGCCCCAGATCAGAAAATTATATCCTGCCCCGTGCCACAGTGCGGTCAGTATCCACACAGCAAAAAGGTTGAACATCGTCCGCAGTCTGCCTTTCCGGCTTCCTCCAAGCGGAATGTATACATAATCGCGGAACCACCGTCCCAGTGTAATGTGCCAGCGGCGCCAGAACTCCGTCACCGATTTTGAGATATATGGAAAACGGAAGTTTACCGGAATCTGGAATCCCAACATTTTTCCAAGTCCGATCGCCATCATCGAATATCCTGCGAAATCAAAATACAGCTCCATGGAATATGCGACCGCACCCAGCCACGCCAACGGCGTTGAGATACTGTTAAACCCGATCGTCTGCACGTTGTTCCACAACATTCCCACCCGGTCAGCGATAATGACTTTGGATCCGAGTCCGATCACAAGGATACGGATGCCACTCTCAAAATCCCGTGCTGTCACCGTCCTTCTTTTCAGGCAGCTGCTCACCTCGGTATAGTTTACGATTGGTCCGGCGATCAGCTGTGGAAACATTGTCAGATAGGTTCCAAGGTTGACATAAGATTTTTCTGCCGGGACAATGCCACGGTACACATCGATCACATACGCTGCGATCTGGAAGGTGTAAAAACTGATCCCCAGCGGCAGCTTCGTGGTCAGACCGCTGTATTTAAAGAAAAAGAGCATTCCGAAATTGTAGCAAAGCGCCAGAATAAGCAGTACTGCCTGTCTTCTGCCTCTTCCGTCCTCCGGTGTCTTATACATGCTGCGTGCGATCACATAGTTCACCGTGACTGACGCTAACAGCAACAGGACATACTGCGCCTCTCCATAGGTGTAGAAGGCAATGCTCCCCAAAAAGAGTACTGCATTGCGGAACTTCTTCGGTGTGATAAAATATATGATTAAAAAAGCCGGCAGAAACCGGAACAAAAATTCAAAACTGCTAAATACCATACGTAATTCTTTCTCTCATTCTCCTGCTTGTGCTGCACGATCAACGTACTTTTCTGCAGAAACTCTACCTGTTTTTCACAAAAATAACTGTCTGTTTTCTTTTTTTATTATATGCACAGACTGTTGTTATTATAGATGAAAAAAATAAATATTACCATATGATTAATTTTAAAAATATATTAAATCCATGCTATTTTGTAACTTTTCTGTAATGATTAGGCACGGACGCTGCTTTTCTCAGATTTTTCGGAAACCATGTTACTGTTTTCCCTGCAGAAATGCTTCGATCTCCCCGATAAAATACAGTGAGCCGAATGCCACTGTCTTTTCTGTGGATGATTTTGAGAAATCCGGCAGCACATCCGCAAGGTTCTGATACGCCTCCGCCGGGATTCCTTTTTCCCGGATGCAGTCTGCGAGCGCCTCTCCCTGCAATGCCCTCTCACTCTCCACAGTCACTGTCTTAAAATCCAGTGCCAGCGGAAGAAGTTCCCGGATCATCTCCCCATAATCTTTATCCGCCATGACACCCATGATAAAATGGAATTTTTCATCCGGATACATTGTCTCCAGACTTTTTTTCAGCGCCTCCACACCGTTACTGTTATGCGCACCATCCATCAGGAAAAACGGATCATTGCTCACAAGTTCCATGCGTCCCATCCACTGTGTCCGGTCGATTCCTTCCCGGATCGCATGCTGCAAAGCTTTCCGTTCCGGCACATTCTTTTTTCCTGCAAAATATTTTTCAAAAAATAATTCTGCTGCAAGCATTGCCGCCACGGCATTTTCATACTGGTGCACACCGAGCATTTTCATTGTGACTGCATCGTATCCAGCGTATGAAAAACACTGTTTTCCGTCCTTTTGTGGCAGGATTTTAATTTCGTCCCAGTTTACAACTTTTGTGGTTTTGATGTCTGCCCGCTCCGCCGCCTGTTTTAACACGTCCATCGCTTCTTTCTCCTGGCTCTCTAAAACAAGTGCTGTGCCGTGCTTGACGATTCCGGCTTTCTCTGCCGCAATTTTGGCAAGTGTGTCCCCGAGGATCGCCATATGGTCAAAACCAATTTTTGCGATGACAGTCACATCCGGCACACCGCAGGCATTCGTGGAGTCATACGTTCCACCAAGTCCGGTCTCCAAAATCACAACATCACACTGCTGCTCCTTAAAATACAGCAATGCCATCGCAAGACAGTAATCAAACATCGTCGGATAAACGCCAAAATCCATAGAGAGAAGCCTGTTTCCAAGGCGCGTGGTATCCGCTTTTGAGATCATATCTCCCTGCACCTGGATGCGCTCCCTGAAATCCACCAGATGTGGAGAAGTAAACATCCCGGTTTTCAATCCTGCACATTCAAAAACAGAGCGCAAAAAAGCAGAGACGGAGCCTTTGCCGTTCGTCCCTGCTATGTGTATGATGCGTAAATCTTTCTCCGGGTGTCCTAACTTCTCTAACATTATCTTTGAGATCTCGACACCCTTTAAGTTTCCAAATCTTCTTTTATTTTCAATCGCTGTTACTGTTTCTTCGTAAGTTAATGTCTGCATCTGACTATACTGCCATGATCACACCGCCGTCGTTGGCATACATGCTGCTGACACCTGCGGTGTTGATGATGATGATCTTTTTGAACTTCGCAATCTTCTCGATTTTTTCTTTCACTGCTTTTGCACGCTCCGGGCAGTTGCAGTGTGCGATTGCGAGAACACGGTTCTCACAGTCTTTTGTCTTTGAGATCATATCCTTCACCATACGCTCAAGTGCTTTGTTCATACCGCGCGCCTGATCTAACTGGCAGATTAAGCCCTCCTTTGTTGAGCCCATAACAGGCTTGATATTTAATGAATTGGCAATAAATGCTTTCAGATTGGAAAGTCTGCCATTCTTTCTCAATGTCTCTAACGTCTCCAATACAAAATAGGTGTTCATGGACTGGATGTACTCTTCCACCTTCTCCACAACCTCGTCGAAACTGCATCCGGCTTCCTCAAATTCCTGAATCTTCATGCCGATGATCGTCTCACCGATGGACGCTGATTTTGAATTGAACACATAAATTTTCTTTGCGTCTGTGTGCTCTTCCTCATAGAGATTCTTTCCGAGCACTGCACTGTTGTAAGAGCCGCTTAAGCCGCCGGACAATGTCACAACATAAACATGGTCTGCCTCACCCTCATATGCATCCATATACTGCTCCGGTGACGGGCAGGAGGACTTTGGTCCTTTCAGACTCTCTTTCACTCTTCTCAAAAAGTCTAACTGATTAAAAGTGCTGTCATCTTTGATACGGCATCCGTCCACTTCCAACTCTAATGAAACGGTCTCATAATGTCCATCCTGTTTTAATTCTTCCGGTAATTCCCCACAACTGTCGATTACAATCTTATACATAGTATCCTCCTTGTTTTGCGAAGCAAAATGCGACTGTCCTTACATGGAGCAATGCCCAGCAAGCTGTGCAGGATTTTGCCTCCTTGTGATATTCATTATTATATCAAAAGTTTCTTTTTTCTATTACATGTAGTATTGATTACTACGTAACATTAACACAAAAACTTTACTTTGTATAGAGGATATTATGATTTTTATTAAAATTTTATAGTCAGCACGTTCTGGTCGGAATCTTCCAGATAATATAAAGATGTCAGTCCTTTGCAGTAATGCACGATCTTCTGTTTCGTGATAAAGTAGGCGAATGCCTGTTCATACAGCTCCCTGTCTGCAAACCTGACGGAGCAGAAACCATCTCCCTGCTCATAGGCAGCCCGATATACATTTCCGATACTGTCTGCATCCCATGTGTCAAAATAAAGATTTTCATGGACATAATAATTGTCTTTTACCGCCTGACACACCGGAACGATAATATCGTCATTCGGCTGGTGCGTTTTCTGTAATTCCCCGGTCGTAACTGCAAAATAATTATAATTGATAAAGGAATCCAGCCCCATTCCGTCACCGCTGTAGGTGGCATTTCCCCAGGTCGTATCAATATAGTAATACTCTCCATCCAGCTTTGCCAGATTCCATGCATGAGACTGTCCGTCTGCCGTTCCAGCCACCACTGCACAGGGAATGTCCAGTTTTTCCAAAAGATACTGCGTTGCTGCAGCGTATCCCTGACAAACCGTTTCCCCATTGACAAACACACTGATGATGTTCTGATTGTCCGGCGCACCTGTGCTATACGCAACATTCGAAGCCAGATAATCAAACACATATTTTGCTTTGTCATAATCCGGCGCTTGCGCATCGATCCCTGCCAAAATCTGACTGACTGTCTCATCGATCTGTGCCTGCATGTCCATCCGCTCGGCATCCGTCATGGTAAACTTTGGTGTAAAATGGAGATCCACCAGCTTTTCCCCTCTGGTATACTGCGTGTAAGTGTAGCCCGATACCCAGAACAGTCCGCCGTGATCCGCCATCACCGAAACATACGCCTGATGCAGGACTTCGTTGTCTAACGTGCTCAGCGCCACATCTTCTTTTTCATAGAGAATCGCATCATAAACCTCGTCGTACACAGTGCGTACTTCCTCCGGAAGCGTCTGATATGCATAACAGTCCACAGACTGCTTTTCAACGGATGGCTCTTCCTGCTTCTCTGTTTCCCCGGAAACTGCTGCCTGCTCAGTGTCCGTTTCCTGTTCTTTACTTTTTACTTCCGTACCTTTTCCTTCTGCAATTTTCTCCTCCACATAGCGGGTAATATCGGATAATTGATTGGTTGTCTGCTGACACCCCGAAAGCAGAATGAGTGCTGCACACGCCGCACTCCCTGCCACATAGGAAAAAAATTTTTTTCTCACCTGATTCTCCTGTCAAATGCATACTTCATGCTGTATGTATCTTTTTTTTCAGTTCAGCCAAAATAAGCGCTCACCAGATCCTTCAATGCCTGCTGGTCTGCTGCTGCCATCAGTTCTCTTGCAGAATGCATTGCAAGCAATGGGATTCCGATATCCACTGTTTTTACCGGAAGTAATGCTGATGCGATCGAGCCTAATGTGCCGCCTCCTGCAAGATCCGAACGGTTCACAAATTTCTGATATGGGATCTGATCCTTCTCACAGATCTGCTGGATCACTGCGACCGCACCACAGTCTGTGGCATAAGACTGGGAGCATGCTTCCTTGATACAGAATCCTTTTCCAAGCACCGGCTTGTTGGTCAGATCCATCTTTCCGGCATAGTTTGGATGAAGTCCATGTGCCACATCCACGGATAAAATCATGCTGTTGTACAGTCTGTTCCACACTTCTTTTTCCAGTCCGCACTCGGTCAGAATGCGCACCAGCATATCATGGAGCAGAATGGAACCGGCACCCTGTTTGGAACGGCTTCCGATCTCCTCGTGATCGAACAGTGCAATGAGATTCATGCCGTCCGCCCTGTCGCTGTCGATGATCGCAGACACCAGTGCAGAACAGGAATTTAAGTTATCGAGTCTGGATGCAGAGATAAACTCATCGTTTAATCCCACAAACTCCGGCTTTTCTTTATTGTAAATGGTCAGTTCAAAATCAAGAATATCCTCTTTTTTCACAGCAAGCTCTTTTGCAAGAAAATCAAGAAAATAGTCTGCATCATCGGAAAGTCCGCAGATTGGGAGCAGTTCCGTCTGCTTATTTAATTCCACGCCCTTGTTCACCTCACGGTTCATGTGGATCGCAAGATTCGGGATGGTCATAAGATTTTTTTCAGACTGGAACGTGACCACTTTCGGTGTAAACACATCCCCACTGCGCACTGCAACTCTTCCGGCTACACCGAGTGGACGGTCGAGCCATGTATTTAAGATTGCGCCGCCGTAAACTTCCACATTCACCTGTGCGTATCCGTTTGTCTGAATATCGCAGGACGGTTTGATCCTTAAGCATGGGAAATCTGTATGTGCTGCTGCAATGCGGATTGCAGGCTCTCTGTCACTCCAATTCTGCGGTAATGTGAATGCAAACAATGTCGTTTCATGATGATTTATCACATATTTTCCGCCCGCTTTTAAGTTCCATGCCGTACCGTAATCAACCACTTCAAAACCGGCATCCGTCAGTCTTTTTTCGCATGCGCTCACTGCGTGCGCCGGTGAGATTCCTTTTTCCAGTAAATCAAATAAAATTTCTGTCTCTGTCATATCTGTTACCAACCTTTCCATCAAACCTCAGACTTTTTATCTGCGGCTGCAAATCTGTATAATCATTCTGTATTTTGCATTCGCAAATCCTCTGTATTCTAGCATATTTTCTCTCATTTGTCATTTCAGTTATTTACAAGAAAACAAACCAATGATAAATTTATGTTGATACCATTTTCTTTTGGGAGGATTTTATGATTGCTTTAAAAATTGCCGAAGTCAAAGACTTTATGAATAAATTACTGTGCCAGGATGTGTTTGACCACTTTCTCATTCAGGAGGCTGTCATCACAACGAATGTGTCCTGCCATATCGACGGCACGCTGCAAAAAGACTTCTACACCTTAGAAGAACTCGAAGAACAGAATCTCACCGGGCTTTCCTTTGTTCCGTATGGTCTTTTGCGCAGTTCCTGCTTCAACCTGATCAAAGGAAAGAAAACTCCTTCCTATTTCAAGTTTTCCCTCCTGTTATCGCCGGAAAATCTCAAACGCACCCTCTCCCAGACCGGAAGTTCTTTCACGGAAAATGATATTTCCGCCGTGTTCTTAAATATCCGCTTCCAGAATGGAGAACTGACCGTGACCACGGGTATCTCCTACCGGATCTTCTCGACCGACAAAACTCTTGAGCACGAGTGGGACACACTCCTCAAACGCTTTCTGACGAAAAATCAGATTTCATTTGACGAATTGTAGCGTCTGGCTTCCCCTCTCTCCCGGCTTTTACTTGGTTTTCATTATGGAATAGATAAAAGGGTTTCTTATAAAACTTGCTCGAATTGCGGCTTTATCAATGTTCACATTTTGACTTTTTTGATTGTTTATATTCATTCAGAAATGGACAGTCCGCACAATGTGTTCGTCTGCGGCCACACTTCCTTCTTATCTGTATCGTGCGCAAGTTACATGCCGGAAAATCAGCAGATGAGCAGGTCAAAAATCACTCAGGCTTTCTTTGATTTTTGACCTGCAATAAAGGATGCTGATTCCGGCATTTACTTGCGCTAGATACAGATAAAGGAAGTGTGTCCCAGACGGACACATTGCGTGGACTGTCCATTGATGAATGTACATAAACTTAAAGTCAAAATGTGAACACTGATAAATGCACCCAATTCTCACAAAAGTTTTATAAGGAACCCTTTTATCCATTCCATAGCTTTACACTTTGGCAAAAGCCGGGAGAGAGGGGGAAGCCAGATGCTACAATGCCACGGTAAATAAGATTGATTTTCCGTCCTCACTTTTGGCTGTGATCTTGCCCTTGTGTGCCTTCACGATCGCATACACGACGGAAAGTCCGATTCCAAAGCCCCCGGTCTTAGAATTGTGGGAAGCGTCCATACGGTAAAAACGCTCGAAAAGCATATCCAGCTTTCCTTTTTCGATCTGGTCTGTGGTATTCCACACGGTGATGATTTTGTTTTTTCCGGAAGTTTTTAGTGCGATGCGGATGATGCCCTGCTCTGAGGAATATTTCATTGCATTGTCCAAAAGCAGGGAGATCATCTGCCGGATATTTTTTTCATCGCCGACATATTCCACATGCTCTGCCACATTGATCTCAAATTGTTTTCCTTTTGTTTTTGCGACAGAGCGAAATCCCTCTGCGGTATCAAGCACTGCATCCGAAAGTGAAAATGACACTTTTTCCAGCTTTGTCCCTTCCTCATCCATGCGGGAGAGAAACACCAGTTTTTCCGTGAGGGAAGTCAGTCTTGCGATCTGTTTTCTCGTACTCTGCGTCCACTCGTTTTCCCCCTCCATCATCTCTATGACTTCGGTGTTGGCATCGATGATCGTGAGTGGCGTTTTGATCTCATGGCTTGCGTCCGTGATAAAGCGTTTCTGTTTCTCATAGCTTTCTGACACCGGTTTTAACACTTTTCCGGAGAAAAAGTAGATCATGACAAACACAATGACAAGTCCGAGTGCTCCTGTTCCCACGCTGGCAAGAACATATGTTCTTATTGTAGAGATTTCCCGCTGACAGTTTAAAAATACATACATCGTCGAGCCGTCACTGTCCGTTGCAAGGTATTTATAATCAGCGAAAAAGCCTTTTTTCTTTCCTTTTTTCCACAGCTCCGCTGCGTATTCCTCCGCTGTTCCGGCTGAGATGGAAGCAATTTTTCCGGTATCCACAGATTCCACCGTACCGTCCGGTGCGATCGTCACTGTAAAATACCGGGTGTCAAACGGACTTTCCTGCGAAATCCCATGCTTTTGCAGGTCATTCATTGCCGGTGGCTGATCTGACTTAGGTTCCAATTTTTTCCCAAAATCTCCGGGTGTCATATCCGGGAAAGTACCTCCGTTGTCAGCGATCAGGGAGAGTCTTGCATCCAGCGCCTGATTGGTACTGATGTAGTTTGCAATATTGATCGTACCGACAATTGCGATCAGCACGATAGAAACAGACAGCATTGCAATTGCAATAAATTTTCTTCTTAATTTTTTAAGCATTGTCTTTCTCCAATGAATATCCAAGTCCTCTGGCCGCCTTGATCTTCACCTGACTTCCAATGGAGGTTAATTTTTTTCTCAAATAGGAAATATATACCCATACGACATTTTGTTCCGCTTCTGAATCGTAGCCCCAGATTTTATCCATAAAAAGATCCGGGGAAATGACCTGTCCTGGATTAGACATGAGCATTTCAAGCATCTGGTATTCCTTGCCAGCAAGACGGATACCTTCTGGATTCTCCGTTCCTGTGAGCTGATAGGTAGAACGGTTCAGTGCAACATCGCCAAATGTCAGCACATTATCGGTCGTGTCCGTCTGTCTCCTTGTCATTGCCCGGATCCTCGCCAAAAGCTCTTTCATGGAAAATGGTTTCGGCAGATAATCGTCTGCGCCACTGTCTAAACCCTCCACACGGTCATCAATCTCTGCCTTTGCTGTGAGTAGCAGGACCGGAACGGAATTTCCATGTCTGCGGATTGTTTTTAATACGGTGATACCATCCATTTTGGGCATCATGATATCTAAGATCACGCCGTCATAATTGTCACCGTTTTCCAGATAGTCCAAGGCTTCTGCACCATCGTACACAGCGTCTACCGAGTAATTGTTATGTTTTAACACCGTGACAAGCGCACGGCTCAAATCCTCTTCATCTTCTGCAAGCAATAACCTCATACAAAATCCCATGCCTTTCGTTTATTTCACAGTGATACCGATTCCTGCCCTCAGCTGTTTTTATTCTGCGGTCACTTCTGTCATCGTTCCCGATGTTGTGAGCGTGTACGTTGCTCCGCTCTCCACCTCTGCGGTGCTGATGATCACACAGTCATAGGTTTTTAATGCCGTGTAACTTACGATCACATTTCCCTCACTGTCTGTCAGCACAACGTTGCCGGCTTCCATTTGTTCTCCTAATTTTACCATAAGAACCTTCTGTTTGGAAGAATCACTCATCACCTCTGCCATGCCGCTGCTGCCGATTGCCACAAGCGTTCCGCCGTTCACATACGCAGACGACCGGTCGCCGTAATCGATCGCACTGTTTCCGTTATCAGACGGACCGTCAATGTAGATCTCACCGCCGTTGATCGTCAGATCGCCGTTGGAATCCACGCCGTCGCCGCCTGCCAGAATATGGATATATCCACCGTTTAATTCCATTTTCTCGCCTGCTGTATTGATACCGTCATCACTTGCAGTGATATCAATCGTTCCATCGTTGATCGTCACCGTCAGGCCTTCCAGACCTTCATAACTCTCTGTCACGGTGATCGTACCACCATTTACTATCAGTGCATCATCTGCATGCACACCATCATCGCCTGTCGCAAGCGTGTATGTTCCATCTGCGATCGTAATATTTGCGTTGCTGTGGATGGAATCATCTGCGGAATCAATCTGGTAAGTTCCTCCATTTAAGTACATGCCGCCACCTGCCTTGATTCCTTTTGTGCTGGTGCCGCTCTCGTCGGTTGTGGTATCCTGTGGCATATTTTCTCCGTCCGGCTTTTCGCCCATCTGTGGCATGCTTTCTCCGTCCGGTTTCTCGCCGTTTTGTGGCATTCCGCCACCCGGTCCACCCGGCACATCTGACTCATGCGTTTTCAGACTGTTTGCAGCGCCGCCCCCAGCTGTGATGTCAAGTGTTCCATCCTCGATCTGCACGATATTGGAAGCGTCCATGCCATCGCCATCACTTGTGATCGTAAAATCACCATCTGCAATATAAATATAGCCCTTTTCTTCATCATCTGCATTTTCCGCATGAATGCCATCTTTTTCTGCGGTTAAAATAAAGGTTCCATCTGCGATACGCACACTGTCTTTTCCCGATAATGCGTGCCCTGCTGCTGTGATATCGTATGTACCGCCTGTGATCTTCAGATCATCTTTGGATACAATTCCATGTCCTTCTGCTGATACGATTGTCAGACTTCCAGTGCCGTTTAACGTAAGGTCTGATTTTGCAAAAATCACGGCATCAATGTTGTTGTCGTCAATCGCAACATACTCATCCGTATTGCGAAGCGTATTCTGCGATCCTTCTGCAAGCGTTACAAATACTTTCTCTGCGCTTTTTACATACACTGCTGCACTTGAAGCACAGGTAATGTCCACATTATCAAATACGATCTGCACTTTCGCATTATCTGCGTCCACCACAATCTGTCCTTCCGACAGTGTTCCGGAAAAAATATAAGTCCCTTCTGCCGTGATCGTCACCATCTGTCCATCGATCACAACGCCATCCGTTTCCCCCGCGATACCATCATCGGAAAGTGTGACATAAACTGCCCCACTCTCCTCATAGGTTCCTGCCAGATCCCGCTCAGTGAACATATCTGCACTTGAAAAAGTTCCTGCTTCACTCTGTGCTGATGTTTCTTCTGCATTTGTTTCTGTTTCCGAGGAAACAACATTGCCAGTACTGCTCTTTGTCCCTGTACAGCCTGCCACTGCCGTCATGGATAATGCCGTAGCACAAAACAATGCCAGCAGTTTTTTTCTTCTATAACTCATTGACATTTGCCTCCTGTCTCATCATACTGATTTCCAGATTTCCGTTTCTGCATCTCAATTCATCGAGAAATGTTTTCTCTTCCGCATTGTCTTTTAACGTCACATGATAGGTAAGTTTGTAAAGACTTCCCATATTGGAGGTTTTCACAGCGACTACTTCACAGGATGATAAATATTTTTCAAAAAGATCATCAAATGCTGCTCCGTAATTTAAATCCTCCGGGATTGTGATACGAAGTGTTTTCTCTCTTACTTCTGCTTTTTTTACACCGAATCCGGTCACATTTAACACAAACATCACGGCTCCCATAATGAGTGAAAACAATACTGCAAATCCAAGATACCCCATCCCTGCGATCAGTCCTGCCGCCATTGCAAGAAAAATGGTTCCGATCTCTTTTGCAGTTCCCGGCACAGAACGGAAACGTACAAGCGAAAATGCTCCTGCCACAGCCACTCCGGCACCTACATTTCCGTTTACCATCATGATAACAATGCAAACGATTGCCGGAAGCATTGCGAGTGTCACTGCAAAGCTTGTCGTATAGCGGCTTTTATAAGTGTAAACCCATGTGATGAATGCCCCGATCAGCAGTGACACCACAATACAGAGCAAAAAATCCGGCACGGAAATCACCGCCGCACCTGCTGTATCAAAAATTCCTGTAAATAAATTGTTTAACATATTAATTTCTCCATTTCTTTTTTAACATTTTATTGCCTGCTGCACAACCTCATCTCCGGTAAACACAAAGAAATTTTCCGGTGGACAGCTTCTTCTCTGCTCTCTCGCATAAATCGTGCGGTAGGCGGTCGCATATTTGGAAAATGACGTTTTGTAAATCTGGTTTTCTGTCAGAAAATGAACCATCCAGAGCGGTATTGCGCCCGCCGTTTTCACTTCCATAAGCACTTTATTTTTAGCTAAAATTGCTTCCCCGTAAATTCCTTTACAGAGAGAAAGGTCGTAATTTCTCCAGAGAATGTTCTGATCAAACGTGATCCGGAACTCGTGATCGTCCTTCGCATAAAAAGCTTCTCTCTCATAGGAAAGCATCACTGCCGGAGCCAGCTTTTTATAATTTTTCAGACAGTAATCGATTTCTCTGGTGATCTGTGTGTCTTTTACTTTTTCATGAAAAAGCAGGTAACGTTCTGCCTCGTCCTCCGTCATTGCAATTCTTCTTTTGTATACAACAGACTCATACTTCTTTTTCAGTTCCACAAAAACGGTCGTGTCCTTGTCTGCCGTGCCATAACTTCTCAATCTCAGTTTTTCTTTATAAACCGGGTGTTCCATTGATCTTTGGATCAGCAGATAGTCCGGTGTATCAAAGTAGAGACTGCATATTGTACTCACTCCATGCTCGTCTGCGGTCATGTACTGTTTCATTTGATTTTTTAACAGTTCCGCCTGCGTGATATCCAACATATATTTGATCTCACACCTTTTAAATATCATCTGATCTGCCATAAGTGTCTCCTTTCCTTTGCGCATATCTTATCAGGCGAACCTTAAATGAACTTAAAAAAAGAAACCATCCTTTAAAAAATGGTTTCTTTGTCATGTTTCATTATGTTTTTCTGTTATCTGGATTCGGACTGGAGTTCGGCGATGGCGGTGTGGCGTTGACCGATTTCTTTGCCGGCTTCCTCGCCCTGCAGATATGCTTTTTCTGCGACTTCTTCTGAATATTTTCTCATTATTTCACACACTGCGTTTACGCCTCCCTCTTCATGTTTCAGATAGTGCACACGGTTGGTTAATTTCGGAAATTTGGCATTATCTATCTCCTTTTTATTATATAGAACCCCTCCAGATTCTTCAAGACTGTTTGCATGGATTTTTTAGTTATGTATACAAAAAAGAGTGCCGGAAAACCGACACTCTTTTTCAAATCCATTGTTTGCAATATCTTAATCTAGAAAAATAAAACAAGTTCTATTTAATAAAGAAAAAGGTACATGAAACTACTGATTTAGACTGTAGTAACAAGCGATAATAAAATTATCTTACTACTGTTACGTTTGTTGCCTGTGGTCCTTTTGCACCTTCAACAACTTCAAATTCTACTGCAGCGCCTTCTTCTAAGGATTTGAAACCTTCCATATTAAGACCTGAGTAGTGAACGAATACATCATTTCCCTGTTCATCGGAGATGAATCCGTATCCTTTTTGGTTGTTAAACCACTTTACTGTACCTTTGTTCATTGAAAAGTACCTCCAAAAAATATTTCTATGGTACACTTACCGCACCATAGTCACAGAATAACATAACAATTTCAAAAAGTAAAGTGTTATTATACTACATTGTGAGCTTTACCTTGATAATCCTTGCAACAGATTCATTGATACGATCCTCTGTGATCGTTCCACCAGTCACTGCATCCATCACACCCTGATATGCACTCTGGAAATCATCCGGCATTAAGATCATATCTACACCTGCCTGAATTGCCGTCACTGCCGCATCAGCAGAACTGTATGTTCCGGTGACCGCCCCCATATTCATTGCGTCTGTGATCACTACACCATGGAAGCCAAGCTGGTTGCGAAGCACATCTGTCACCATGACAGAGGAAAGCGAAGCCGGCGTATCATCCCCTGTAACAGCTGGTGCTGAAATATGTCCTACCATCACAAAAGATGCTCCGTTATTCACTGCCTGCTGGAATGGAACAAGCTCATTTGCCAGCAGGTCATCCAAAGATTTATCTGTAGAAACTGCCCCGTCATGGGAATCCCCTGCTGTAGCTCCCTGTCCCGGAAAATGTTTTACCACGCTTAATATCTGGTGTTCGTTCAGTCCCTGCATCTCAGCACAGACCATATCCGCCACAAGCTGGCTGTCTGAACCAAATGACCGGTCTTTGATCACGGTGTTATCCGGATTCGTCAACACATCCGCAACCGGAGCAAAATCCATATTAAAACCAAGTGTGTTCAGATACGTTCCAATCGTACTTCCTGCATTGTATGCATTCTGGGAATCCCCGGTCGCTCCTACATCACTCATATTTCCAACATCTGTCACTCCAAAAGCACTGTTGGATGCAATCCTTGCTACTGTTCCACCTTCCTCATCCACACCGAGGAACACTGGAATTCCTACTATTTCCTGACTGTAGCTCTTCATATTGGTAAGCATCTGTGTCGTCTGATCGGTTCCGGTCAGGTTCTTTGCCATATAAATCAGACCACCGACCGGATACTGCGTGTAGGCTGTCTTTGTGGAATCTCCTGCCATCGTTGCTCCGTCCACTCCGGTCAGTGCGTCCGGTGTGATCATGAACATCTGCGCTACTTTCTGCTCTAAGGTCATGCCGGCAGCAATCTGCATTGCCTGATCCATCAACGGATCGCTGACTTCGGTTACCGGAGTTGTTTCCGGTTCTTCTGTCGCCTCTGTTGTCACGCTCTCGGTATTCTTTTCCGGTTTATCTGCTCCCGGTTTTACAAATTTATGGACTGCAAACACAATTCCTCCGATCAAAACTGCAAGTACTATAAAAAATACTGCCACAACTATGACCGCACTCTGTGTATCTTTTTTTCGTTTCTCTCGTCTTTCTTCCTGATTCATCTGTGTATTTCCTCTCTGGGGAATTTTGATCTACATGCTTCTACCCCGCAGTGCACGCCGTAATAATCAACGGTTTTTGGTTTATATCGTGGAGGCAATGATCTGCATTCTGCCCTGCAATTCCACGTTTCCGAAGCCATTTGGAAGTATGAAATGATCTCCTTTTTTCACCGGCTGACCGTTGACGATTCCATTGCCTTCCGTAACTGTCATATTCATAAAAGGCGCATTCTGCTCAAAAGTCATTTTACCTGAAACTTCTATTTTATAGATATGAAAGTATTTGCAGACATACAGTTCATTTAACGTATTGACCGGAAGATCTGCCACCGATTTCACACTGTCTGCAACCGATTTTGCAGGCACAGTGATCACGTCAATACTCTTGTCGATATGTAACTCTCTCGGCTTTCCATTGGAGAGACGGTCATAATCATAAACGCGGTAGGTAATATCACTGTTCTGCTGTGTTTCCAGAATTAGTGTTCCGCCTTTGATCGCATGAACTGTTCCCGGATCGATCTGAAGAAAATCGCCTTTTTTGATCGGGATTTCACGGATAAATTCACTCCACTTTCCCTCATGGATCATCCGGCTTAATTCCTCTTTTGTCCCTGCATTGTGTCCGATAACGATCGTTGCATTTTCCTTGCAGTCGAGAATGTACCAGCACTCTGTTTTTCCAAGTGAACCATTTTCATGGACTTTTGCATAATCATCGTCTGGATGTACCTGAATGCTCAGGTCATCTTTCGCATCGATAATTTTGATCAGGAGTGGGAAACGGTCACTGTCCACATTTCCGAAAACTTCCGGATGTTTTTTCCACAATTCGGACAGCTTCATTCCACTGAATCCACAGTCTCTTAAAGTTCCGTCTCCATTTGGATGTGCAGAAATTCCCCAGCACTCCCCTAAATCATCACCCTCGACCGGATAATGAAAATCCTCTCTCAATCTCGTACCGCCCCAGATGTTGTGTGTACATACCGGATCTAAAAATAAAATTTCTTTCGTGGTCTGATTCATTGATAAATTGCCTCCATTTGTCTTAATCACATCCTGATACCAAAATGCAGAATCTTTTACAATTCTCCGCTGTGTCATAAAATCCACATAAATCATGCCAAAACGTTCCTTGTATCCCTCTGACCATTCAAAATTATCCAGAAATGTCCACAGGAAATACCCCCGGATATCGGCTCCCTCATCATATGCCCTCTGCATGGCTCCGATGTAGGAATCCAGAAATGTGATGCGGTCATTGTCATGTACTCTGCCGTCAAAGCTTACATTGTCATGGCAGGACATACCATTTTCTGTAATATATAATGGAAGCTGATACCGCTCTGTCAAAAATTTGATTCCATAATAAAATGCTTTTGGTGTCACCGGCCAGTTGCACGCCGTCTTCGGAAATCCCGGTTCCCGATCCACAAACTCCGGTTCGCCGTCTGCGCCCTGACGCACGTAATAGCCATTATATATGTTCTGTCCCATAAAATCCAGTGGCTGATGGATCAGCTGCATATCTGTCTCTGTGATCTCCGGCAGATACTCTTTGAATTTTTCCAGTCCCTCTTTCGGATAATGACCTAAAAAGACCGGGTCTGAAAACCATGAGATATTCCAGGTCCAGTTATCCATCGGATTGTAAAAACCAAAATAAACTTTTCTGGCAGCTTCGATATCTTCAGCACTGTCCGTGTATGGATAAGCCACTCCTCCAGTCGGTGCAAAGCCGATCCGGATTTTTTGTTTTGCGTATTTTCTTAAATTGATCACTGCCTGTCCGTGCGCTTTCAACAGATTATGCGCGATCTGAAAAGTCTCCGGAATCGACAATTTCAATCCCGGTGCATGGACACCGCTTAAATGCCCAAGTCCTACCACACACTGTGGCTCATTGATCGTGATAAAATACTCGCAGAGATCCGAAAAATTCTCTGCCACCACTTTTGCATATTCCCCGAACCAGTCTACCACTTCCTCATTCAGCCAGCCGCCCTTTTCCTGCAACGCCTGTGGAAACTCCCAGTGAAACAGGGTAATATATGGTGTAATGCCATTTTCCTTCATTGTAAGAATCATGTCGCGGTACATCGCAATCGCTTTTTCATTGACACGCCCAGTGCCCTCCGGCAGAATCCGCGCCCAGTTTAAGGAAAAACGATATGCTTTGATTCCGAGATTTTTCATTAATGCATAGTCATCTTTATAATGGTGCATGTGATCACAGCTTGTGTACGCATTCTGATTTTGAAAAATGCGTCCCTGCTCCGTAAAAGTGTCCCAGACCGTCTTTCCTCTTCCGTCATCCGGGTCAGTTCCCTCTACCTGATATGCGCTGCTTGCCACGCCCCAGACAAATTTGTCATCAAACATGTGATTCTCCTTCTCTGTCTCTGATTCTTGTTTTTTATTTTGGTATAAATATTAAATCTAAATTATATATTTACTTCTTCTCAGAGGCAATCACAACTTCTGCAAATATTCATTTATCTATTCTTCCACAAGATCCTTTTTTAATGCTTCCAGTTTTTCCTCTGCATCCTGCAAAGAGGTGCCTTTGACTCCATAGTAGAATTTGATCTTAGGCTCTGTTCCGGACGGGCGCACACAGCACCATGCATTGTCAGAAAGTTCATAATATAAAACATTGGAAGCCGGAAGTCCTGTTTTTGTCACTTCCCCGGTCTTTAAATCTTTTCTTGTATCCTCTTTATAATCGCGGACTGCAAGCACTTCAAATCCACCGAGTGTTTTCTTTGGATTGTTCCGCATATCACTCATCATCTGCTGGATCTGGGCGGCTCCGTCGATTCCTTTTAAGGTCATCGTGGAAAGTCCCTCTCTGTAGTAACCGTATTTCTCATACAGGTCGATCATGGCATCCCACAATGTTTTTCCATGTTTTTTGCACCAGGAAGCCACCTCGCACAACATCATGACTGCTACGCAGGCATCTTTATCTCTTGCATATGTTCCGGCTAAGCATCCATAACTCTCCTCCAGACCGAATACATAGTTGTGGGAGTGGTTCTGTTCAAACCATTTGATCTGCTCTCCGATATACTTAAATCCGGTCAGTACCTCGATCAGTGCCACGCCATAGGAAGCTGCCATCGCTTTTGCCATGTCCGTTGTAACGATAGTCTCTACAAGTGCAGGATTCTCCGGCATCGTTCCGGTTGCCGTTTTCTCTCTTAAAATATATTCTGCGATGAGCATTCCGGACATATTTCCGGTGAAAGTCACATACTCTCCGGTCTTTGTGTCTTTGCAGTATACGCCAAGACGGTCTGCGTCCGGATCTGTCGCAAGCACGATGTCTGCATCCACTTCTTTTGCAAGTTTTAAGGCAAGCTCAAATGCCTTTGGAGATTCCGGGTTTGGATATGCTACGGTCGGGAAATTTCCGTCCGGAAGTTCCTGCTCTTTTACAACATAGACATTTTCAAATCCAAGTTCTTTTAACACACGGCGCACCGGGAGATTTCCGGTTCCATGTAATGGTGTGTATACAATCTTGATGTTCTTTGCCATCTCTTTGATGATCTCCGGATGGATGGACTGTTTTTTCAGTTCTTCCATATAACGGTCGTCGATTTCTTTTCCGATTGTCACAAAAAGTCCGGCTTTCACGGCATCCTCTTTTGTCATGGTCTTAACCTGTGTAAAAGAAGTTACTTTTGCAACTTCTGCAAGGATATTTTTATCATGAGGCGGTGTGATCTGTGCACCATCCTCCCAGTAAACTTTGTATCCATTATATTCTCTTGGGTTATGGCTTGCTGTGATCACAATTCCTGAAACACAGCCAAGTTCACGGACTGCAAATGAAAGCTCCGGTGTCGGGCGAAGGCTGTCAAACACATAAGCCCTGATTCCGTTTGCATTCAGGCAGAGTGCTGCCTCCTCGGCAAATTCCGGTGACATGATTCTGGAATCGTGTGCGATGGCAACTCCTTTTTCCTGTCCGTTCTGGGAAATGATATAGTTTGCAAGTCCCTGTGTCGCCTGTCTTACAGTGTAGATGTTCATACGGTTCGTTCCTGCTCCGATCACACCTCGAAGTCCTCCGGTTCCAAACTCAAGCTGACGGTAGAAGCGGTCCTCGATCTCTGCTTCGTTGTCTTTGATTGCTTCTAATTCTGCTCTTGTTTCCTCTGAAAAATATGGGTTTGTACACCATTCTCTGTAGGTTTCCATGTAACTCATCGCAATTCTCCTATCTTCTTCCTGCTATTTTTGAAAGATTTTACCGCTCTCTCAAAAGGTTATTGAAATAATAACCTTATTTTTAGTAAATGTAAACTTGTTTTAGCTTATTTGTCTTAAAATCACTTCACACCATTCATCATCATAACGGCAGAGAGACCATTCAGATTTGAATAGACAAAACACAGCACGATCATTCCAATGATCGATACCGCCATACCGATTCCGGATAAAATCATACCCGCCAGTGCCATTCCGTTTTTCTCCGGCTGCACCTTTCTTGAAAGTCTGCCACCGATCAGCCCAGCGATCCCAATACCAAGACCATATCCCATAAAGCCTGTCAGAATGGATATCATTCCAAGTGCGAGCGACAGAGCAGCATTCCGGTCTGCCTCCTCGAATGTTTCAAACACCACGATATGATTTGCCTCCTGCTCCATCTCCAGAAGTTTTTTCGGGCGAAGCAGCACAATACACGGAATCAGCAAAACAGGAACGGCAATCAAATTAGCGGCAGACATCTGGTTGATCTGTTCCACAGTTGTTCCAGTTCCAAAAATTCCGCTGCCCATCAGACTTGCGAAATCGACCAGTGCATGAAAAGTCATTACAAGCCAGATATTTCCTGACCGGGCATAAACTGCGCCAAAGATCACACCCAAAAACGCTCCGTTGATTGCCTGGATCATCGCACTCGTCACAGTCACTCCCTGTGAAATATTTGTCAAATGTACCGCCCCGAACAATACACCACTGAGAATGACCGCCCAGAGAATCCCTCTTTTCGTTTTGGAAAAACGTTCCAGAAACAGATTCAGGATCACACCGCGGAAAATAAGTTCCTCCGTCCATCCGATCAGAAACATGGTTGCAGCAAAAAACAGGATTTCCAATGCAGATACGACTTTTGCATCCGGTGTCATCATCTGTACATAAAGCTGTGCCGCCAGTTCCAGACAACAGTATCCTGTCAGGAATCCGCCGATATAAAGGCCATGGATAAATCCCTTTCCTTTTTCTCCCAGCACTCCAAGATAACCAAACAGGCACAAAAGCAGAAATGCAACCACTCCTGCCATAAACTCTGCGATCATACTGCTTCCATAACCCGGAAGCGAAACTGTATCTGCAAGAAAAAACGCTGCCACATCCATACTTCCAAGAAAAATCGCTACGATCAGTACCGCAACGAGTATCGTAACCACCTTCGGCATTCTCATAAGTTTCTTTTTCATGTTCTTCTCCCCTTTAATTGATTTTTCCATCCGCACCGATCGTAACGCCATCTGAAATCTGTGTCATATACTGATACAGCGCAGATGCACTGTTTGTATCCATCAGTTTTGTTGTGCCCCCCGCCGCATAAACCGGAAGTAATCCATAAGATACGGTTCCATCGGACGAAACCTGTACTTTCACTGCAGCCGTCTTATCAATGTTCTGTCCAAACACAAAGTTTCCAAGGCTGTAAAAGACCGGTTTCCCACTGATATAGGAAATTCCCTGTAAACAGTGTGTATGTGCTCCAAGGATCAGATCTGCCCCTGCATTAAAACAATCTGTGGCAATCTTTGTCTGATAGTCCTGCGGATACGCATCGTATTCCACGCCCCAGTGGATATAGACCGACAGAAAATCACATCCGCTTCGGGCTTCTTTGATCAACTGTACCAATTTTGTATCATCATAAGCGGTCAGCATTCCCGGTGTCCGTTCTTCCACTTTCCAGTTTGATTCCGGCACCACGCGGGATGCCGCAAGAAATCCGAATTTTTTTCCATTTTTCTCGATAATCTGCAATTCATATGCGCGTTCTTTAGTCTCTCCGGCTCCTGCATACAAAATACCGGCTCCGTCCAGTGTCGTAAACGTATCAGACAACGCATCTCTTCCATAATCTAAGGTATGATTGTTGGCGAGTGATACAATATCCACGCCCATCTCATTTAAAGCTTTCACATATTTCGGATCACAGCAAAACGTAAACTGTTTGTCCTCCATCGGCTCTCCACGGTTACTGAATGGGAACTCATTATTCACCATGAAAATATCTGCATCCTGCAGCTCCTGCAGCAGCTGCGGCTCGATCACTTTTTCAATTCCGCCCGCATCATAGTTGCTTTTAAAGGCGTTTGCAAACAGTACATCCCCTGCAAAAATCAGTGTCGTGCTGCCGTCTCCTTCGGTATTCCCTGCTTCTGCCTGCTTGTCCGTTTCTCCACCTGCTATGTCCGCTTCTTCCTGTTCTGTGTCGTTTTGGATCCTGTTCTGCCCGTCTGCTGCTTCCGTCTCTTCTGATTCTTCCGCTTCCGGTATCTGAACCGGTTCCTCCGTGCTGCTGATATCCGTCTCGGACAGCACATCTTTCGCCGGCTCACCGCTCTGTCTTCCATGTGAAAAAATAATCAGTGTCACCATTGCAAGCATTGTCACAAGTGACAGTGCATATAAAACAATCCGTGTTCTTTTTCCCATTCCCCTGCTCCTGTTCTTCTTATTAAAATATACGAATTCTTGTATGTTTTTTCTTTCGTGTTCATCATATCATATTGTGATTAAAAAGACAAAGTATGGAAATAAGCAGGACATACCAAAAGAAAGACTCAGACCGGATTTTGCAGACGTACAACACACCGATCTGAGCCTTTTCAATTTTTATCCATATGTATAAGGGCGTTCATGAAACATCCTTATTATTTTTCCGTCAAAACAGAAATATCTCCCACTCCTGCAGTCAGTTCCACTTCTGCTCCGCCGTTGCTGCCGGTCTCATACTCCGCATCAAAAGCCCCTTTCGATTGCCCGTTCAACCTGATTTCTCCAAGTCCGGCAGACAGATCAAATGCATAGCTTTTCTCTGTTCCGGTAAGAGAGACATTGACATCGCCGGTTCCTGCCTCCACTTCCAGTTTGTTTGAAACGCTTCCGCTGAACACGGCATCTCCAACTCCTGCTTCGATAGACACTTTCGGGAACTGTCCATTCAGAATCGACACATCTCCTGTACCAACTTCAAACACGGCTTTCTCGCTGGCTGAAATCTGATTCACAGAGAGTTCTCCCACTCCAACAGACACATTTACTTTTCTTGCCGTAAACGCTTCGCTTTCCATGGAAATATCCCCGGCTCCCACTACAATGTCCAGTGTCAGATTTTCGCACTGTCTTGGCAGAACTACCGTAAAGGTCGGTCCTTTCTCAAAATGGTGGTGTCCGCTGTGATAGGATACCTTCAGATTGGAATCCTTCTGTTTTGTAGAAAGATAATCCTGATACCCATTTTCCATTTTAATACTGATCTCATCCGCAGAATCCGACACTTCAAAAATAAGTTCATTTACCACATCCAGTTCCAGTTTCAGGGAAGCATCTTCTGATGCCGGATAAGGTATAATGCAGCTTTCCGTTCCTGCCGGTTCACTCTTCAAATCCGTAAGATTCAGGATCCAGGAACCAAAACTCTCCACCGCCCTATTATCATCCATGAGCTCGTCATCCTCATCATCCCAGTCGTCATTATCCCAGTCGTCGTCCCAATCATCATCGTCATCATAATCATCATCCCAATCATCATAATCATCATCCCAAAAATGATCCAAGATGCCATGTCCCTGATCATAAGCATAATAAACTCCATTGCCAATATGCCAGTTGCCAAAATCAAGTTCACCGGCAAGTGCTTTCCGGTGGATGGTTGACCATCCGGCTCCCATCACTGCGGCGATACAGCTGAAAACAATTCCGAGTGCGGCTAAGCTTCCTGCAATGATCAATATAATCTTTGTAAATTTTTTCATTTCATCTCACACTCCTCTCTTTGTCTTGCCAAATGCCTTTTTGCAAAGCTCTGCAATGCCTTTCACTGCCCATGGGACAAACCAGCCAAAGCACCATACCACAAGCCACACTGCAAGTACTCCAAGCGCAAGAACCAAAAGTCCACCGCCTAACAGTCCAAGACCTACTGCCACGCCTTTTGTGAAAAGATATCCGACACCAATGCCTGCCAATACAAATCCAGTGATCACTAACGCCGCCATCACTGCAACAATGCTGACTGCCACTGCAAACACACACGCTAAAACTGCTACAAGAATCGCCGCCAGAACCGCTGCAACCGTGATCCAGACCGGGCTTGTCAAAACTGCAAGGATCACCCATAAAACTGTTTTTTCTGTTTTATTCTTCTGATTTTCCTTTTTCAGATTCTCTATATCGATCTGGCCGGACGTATTCTGACTGCCATAAGTTCCGCCGGTATAAGCAGTATTCTTCTGCTCATAATTACCTGACCCGTAAGTACTGCTTCCATATAAACTGTTCATATATGGATCATCCATTCGTGTTTTGGCATTTTGACCATCCCCAGATGTTCCTTCTGTATGAGTCTCATTTTTTTCGCTGCGCACATCTTCCTCAGGTGTTTCCGCATCAGCCGTTTCACTCACCCCAAGATCTTTCTTGATCACTTCCGCCACCTTCTCCGGCGACTCCAGTTCCTCTAAGATCGATGCCTCATTTCCAATTCCGGCATCCTCAAAATAACTTCTGTAAAAGGCAAGTGCATCCGCTCTCTCTTCCTCTGAAATATCCGAAAGCAGCTGCTCCAGACGTTTTAAAAATTCTTCTTTATTCATTCTTCTGACTCCTCTCCTGAAAATAGTTCTGATATTTTCGAAGAATACGATTCCCACTCGCTGCGGTATTCTGCCAGCTTTTCTTCGCCGGTCTCCGTAATCTGGTAATATCTCCGGTTTCTTCCTCCGCACTCCCTGTCATACACGATCAGGTATCCATCCTTTTGCAGTCTTCGCAAAACCGGATACAGTGTGGATTCTGAAACCTCAATCGCTTTCCGCACATCCTGCGTGATCTTATATCCGTAGGTTCCTTCTTCCTCCTTTGACACGACAGCAAGAACAATCGCATCCAAAAGGGCTGCGCCTGTATTAAATACCATGTACTCACTCCTTGTTATTTTATTTGTAATATTATTTCTTATTTAATACTATACATCATATAGTATTGTTTTGTCAATATTATTATATATTTAAAACTGGCATGGTCAATTTGTTTTAAACTGGATTTTTAATTCATGACAGTTTTTGTATATAGTAATCCCAACAACAATCCTGGGAATTGAGACAAATACAAACCATAAAAAGGAGAATTTTATTTATGAAAACATCAACTACCTCTACAGCACAGACTGCTGATTCAAAATCTTTATCAAATATCCGTTTTATCACGATCACGGCTCTTTTTATTGCCCTGACCTACGTATTCACTGCATTTATTAATATAAGACTTCCAATCACTGCAAACGGCGGATTGATCCATCTCGGAAACGTACCTCTTTTTATCTGCGCCATTATTTTTGGTAAGAAAAGTGGTGCGATCGCCGGCGGAGTCGGCATGGGACTCTTCGATCTGCTCTCCGGCTGGACTGCATGGGCTCCATTCACACTGATCATTGTCGGTCTGATGGGATATGCCGTAGGTGCCATCACAGAAAAACATCACGGTTTTGGCTGGAACACACTTGCGATCGCAGTTGCATGCGTGATCAAAGTCGCTGGTTACTACATTGCAGAGGGTATCATTTACGGAAACTGGATCGCACCGGTTACTTCCATTCCTGGAAACCTTGTCCAGATCGGTGTTGCTGCTGTCATCGTTCTTTTGATCGTCGGACAGCTTCAGAAAATCGTAAATAAAATGTTATAAGCTGTGTAACATCAATCTCATTTACAAAACAATCTATGATAAAGAAGGAAGTAATTATGTATAAAGTCATGACTCCTGGGCCAACCCAGGTAAAAGAAAATGTGCGTATGGCAAGAAGCCTCGTATGTACCAATCCTGATCTGGATGAAGATTTCGTAGAATTTTATAAAGATACCTGCGAACTGATCAGCTCCCTGCTCGGCACGAAAAACGAAACTCTCATTTTGGATGGAGAGGGAATTTTAGGTCTGGAAGCTGCCTGCGCCTCCCTCACGGAGCCGGGAGATAAGGTGCTCATCATTGAGAACGGCGTGTACGGCGAAGGCTTTGCGGACTTTGTATCCATGTACGGTGGTGTGCCGGAATTTTATCATGCCGACCGCCTGAATGCCATCGACCCGGATGCTCTTTCTTCTTATTTAAAGGAGCATCATGATTATAAATATGCGACCGTTGTTCACTGTGACACCCCAAGCGGCATGCTCAATCCGGTAGAAAAAATCTGTCCGCTTTTAAAAGAATACGGCATTCTGACCGTTGTAGATTCCGTTTCCGGAATGTTTGGAAATCACATAGATGTCGACAAGTTCCAGATCGATCTTCTGTGCGGCGGTTCCCAGAAAGCTGTTTCCGCACCTCCGGGACTTACTTTTGTCACAATAAGCGATGCTGTAAAAAATGCCATGCACGTACGCAAGACGCCGATCCGTTCCTTCTATGCAAGCCTTCTGGCTTTTGAGGGATATTATGAGAAAAAATGGTTTCCTTATACCATGCCGATCAGCGATATTTACGGCTTACGCGCTGCTTTTGACAATATCGCTTCCGATCCAGAGTTAGAAGAACGCACACACCGTATCGCCGAAGCAGCCAGACGCGCTTTGACAGAAGCCGGTTTAAAGCTTCACTTGGAAAGCGGTTTCTCCGATACCGTCACTGTGTTTGACATTCCGGCAGAGACCACCTGCGATGCAATTCTTTCCCGCATGAAAAAAGAGCACAATATCATGCTTGCCGGATCTTTTGATGATCTTTCCGGCAAAGTGATCCGCATTGGACACATGGGAAATAACGCAAACTTTGAAGATATGGCCGCAACCATGTACGCTCTTTCCGAAACGCTTACTTTCCTCGGTGTGAACTTAAAAGGAGATCTTACGGGATTATTCTTAAAATATTATCATTAGTTCCGGAAACAGGAACTAAAAATCGCCCTGATATGATATGTACCCCTTTCACTGGATGTCCAGTAAAAGGGGTACATATCAGTTACTCTGTCAATGCATGCTTTATAATTCCGATCCCGATCGGATATGGTCCTGTGTGCACTCCAATGGTTGCACCGATCTGGTAAATACCGATCTCATCAATTCCAAGACGTTCTTTGATCAGATCCTTTAACATCTCTCGAAATTCCAGAGCTTCATTATGATCATATCCATAACCGATGCAGAAACTGTACTCTCCCGGTTTCGCATTGACTTCGTCTAAATATTCCCTTGTCATATCCACGACTTTTTTCATGGATTTGAGACGATTCCTTGTAATGCCGGAATTAAAGATCTCACCTTCTTTTAACGTGATCAGAGGTTTGATTTTTAATGCGCTGGCTGCAATCCCGGCTAATCTGCCAATCCTTCCGCCATGTTTTAAATAGTCAATACTTCCGATCGTGAAAAAAATTCTTCCTGTCTCACGGATTGGCAGTAACGCATCTACAATCTGCTGATACTCTAAACCCATATCGCGCAGTCTGCATGCCTCTAATACATATAACCCCTGCAGCACAGTATTGACCGTAGAGTCAATGACCGTAATCTGTGCATCCGGGTATTCCTCTAATATCATATCTTTTGCAGTTGTCGCAGACTGCAGGGAGCCACTGAATTTTTTTGTGATACAGATACAGATGACCGGCATCTTCTCCTTCGCATGTTTTTCAAACACCTCATAATAGTCATGCACGGATGGCATGGATGTCTTAGGAAAAACGGTTGGGTGATCCACCATTTCCTGATAAAATTCCCTGACACCGACTTCTACCATTTCCTTTTGATACGTTTCACTGTCAAAGGACACATAAAATGGAACAACCTCAATATCTTTTTCCTTCGTGAGTTCCTGTGAGAGATCCAGGGAACCATCACTGATGATCTGTACTTTTTTCTGCATCATAAATACCTCGTTTATTTACTACTGTCATCTGCAAAATAGCTTTATGACTTCTTATTCTTAAATATACGTTTTCCAACGTAGTTTTTAATACTACATTTCAAAACATTTTTATTATATCACAGGGTATTTAAGTTGTACATTACTTTTGCTATAATTTTCGAAAAATTTTATTATCTACAGCTTGTACTGATGGATTCAATTGCTACTGCTCCGCCGCGCACTACCTCAATCATCTTAAATTTCGATTTTAACAGTGCGATCAGCTCGTTATTTCTATGGGCAGTCAGTTTGCATTCCAGCAGGACACTGTCATTTCCGATATCTGCCACCTGCACATTAAACACCTGTGCGATCTGGAATACTTCTTCTTTTTCCGCAGCATTCACACGGAGAACCTTTGCGAACAGAATCTCTTTCATATGAATCGGTACATCTGTCAGATCAATGACTTTGATTACTTCGACCATACGGTTCAGCTGCTTTTTGATCTGTTCAAATGTTATGTCATCACTGGTAACGCAGATGGTCATACGGGAAACCGTCTCGTCCTCTGTCGTGCCAACTGTCAGACTCTGCAAATTGTATGATTTCCCAGAAAAAAGACCGGAAACCTTTGCCAGAACACCAACCTGATTTTCTACATATAGTGCAATCCATCTGTCTTTCATGATATTTTCCTCTCTCACCATATCTGTATCCGCCTATTTCAAAATCATCTCGCTCATCGGATTTCCGCCCTTTACCATCGGAAGCACGATCTCATCCGAAGAGATCAGAAATTCAATGACTGTCGGTGCATCTTTGTAAGTTCTCGCTTTATCCAAAGCTGCCTGAATGTCTTCTTCCCGCTCTACACGGATGCCATGCGCACCATAGCTTTCTGCAAGTGCAACAAAATCCGGTGTATATGGAGGGCATGCTTCATTTGGTCCCTTGCAGTTTGCCGGACAACTTCTTCTCTTTCTTAAGCATACTGCGGAATAGCGTTTGCCATAAAAAAGCTGCTGCATCTGGCGGACCATGCCAAGATACTGGTTATTGAGCAGGCAGATGATAACCGGTGTCCCCTGCACGATCGCTGTTGCCATCTCCTGAATGTTCATCTGGAAACCGCCATCACCGGTGACACAGACTACCTCCGTATCCCTGTTTCCAATCTTTGCACCGATCGCCGCAGGAAAACCGAATCCCATTGTTCCAAGCCCGCCGGAAGTGATCATCTGGCGTTTTTCGTCAATATCCAGATACTGCGTTGCCCACATCTGGTTCTGTCCTACATCCGTGACAAAAACCGCCTCGTCAAACGTATGGTTGATGTGTTCCATGATCATCTGTGGTGTCATGCCGCGGTCTCTGCGCATCTCAAGTGGATTCTTTTCATCCCATGCCTTAATTCTCTCCTGCCATGCAGCCGTATCCTTTGGTTCTGCCCATTCCAGCAATTTTTCCAGGGCAAGTTTTGCATCCGATACGATTGGAACGTCTACCACAACATTTCTGGAAATGGAAGCAGTGTCCACGTCAATATGTACAATTTTTGCTTTTGGTGCAAATTCATTCAGATCTCCGGTAATACGGTCGTTAAATCTTGTTCCGATGGAAAATAAAACATCACACTCGCTGACTGCTTTATTGCTTGCATATTTTCCATGCATTCCCGTATTTCCGATATAAAGCGGATGCGTTGTGACAATCGCACCCTTTCCCATAATGGTCGTCACAACCGGAACATTCATTTTCTCTGCAAATTCTTTCAACAGCTCATTTGCTTTTGCAATATTGACACCGCCGCCAGCGAGGATCAATGGTTTCTTTGCTGACTTTAACAGTTTGTATGCTTTTTTCAACTGCCCGATATGCACGCTCTCATTCGGTTTATATCCACGGATCTGCACGCTGTCCGGATATTCCGCCGGTCCGCTCGCCGTCTGGATATCCTTTGGAAGATCAATTAAGACCGGTCCAGGTTTTCCTGTGCTTGCAATGTGAAAGGCCATCTTAATGATCTTTCCTAAATCCTTGCGGTCTCTGACCGTCACACCATACTTTGTGATACTTCTTGTCATTCCGACAATGTCAACTTCCTGAAAAGCATCGTTTCCGATCAGGCTTAACGGCACCTGACCTGTGAAACAGACAAGCGGAATATTGTCATAATGTGCATCTGCAAGTCCTGTCATGATGTTCGTTGCACCGGGACCGCTGGTCACCAGGCAGACACCCACTTTTCCTGTCGATTTTGCATATCCCTCTGCCTCATGTAAAAGTCCCTGCTCATGTCTTGGTAAGACAATTTCAATCTCATCCTGTTTATATAATTCATCAAAAAGATCCGTCACCGTTCCACCCGGATAACCGAAAATCGTATCGACACCCTCTTCCTGTAATGCCTTGACAAATAATTTTCTACCTGTAATATCCATCTTTCTGTCTTACCCTTTCCATTTATACTTCAAAATAATCTGTGATTTCATAAAATGATACTTTCTGCTGAATATGTATCTTTTTTCCTCTGACTAACCGATATACCCTAATGTTTTGAGTAAAAAAATCCATCCGGTCAGCGTAAACGCCGCCATCAATGTCGTTGTTACAATAACGCTCGCCGTCAGCACTTCATCATTGTTCATGCTCTTTGCCATAATATAACAGCTCGGCGTGGTCGGGGATGCCAGCATGATCAGAATTGCGATCATCTTTTCCCCGGAAAATCCCATCCATGCAGCAACCGGCAGAAAAACAAGTGGCTGAAGCACCAGTTTGATCATGGACGCCGCCATGGTCGGTGCGATCTTCGCCAGCGCTTTTCTTCCCTCAAATCCTGCTCCGATGGTGATCAGTGCCAAAGGGGTTGCCATCTGCGCCACGTTGCTGACCGTCTTATTTACCAGCGTCGGGAACTGGATCCCAAGCAGTCCCACGATCAGTCCTGCCAGGATACTTAAAATGATCGGATTCTTACATATATTGATTCCCGCCTGTCGGATCTTTGCTTTCTTGTCAATCCCTGTGCTGTCATTTGCCTCAAATGTCAGCACGATCACAGAAAAAATATTATAGAGCGGCACTGCACTGACGATCATCAGCGGTCCCATTGCAGAGGAACCGTAGATATTCTGGATAAAAGCCAGCCCCATAACCGCCGCACTTCCGCGGAAAGACGACTGTACAAATGCCCCGCGGATCGTTTTGTCCCGCACCAGAAGCTTTGCTGTACCCCATACCACCCAGAAACAGATGGTACTCACGATCGCACAGAAAAGCACATATTTAATATCAAATACTGCTTTAATATCAACGCCTGCAATGTCCTTAAACAGCATAAACGGAAGCGTGACCTTGAAATTGAACTTATTTGCCACTGTGACAAAGTTATCATTCAGCATTCCGATCTGCTTTAAAATGTATCCGATCACCATGACCAGAAAAATAGGCATTGTCACGTTGATACTATAGATAAAATTTTCCATTTTTTTCTTTTTCCTATCCGGAAACTCCTCATTCAAGTAAAGGTAAAACCCAGCAGTCTCTCTGTCTGGGTTTTAGCAATTATAAATCAATTTTCATCTTTTTGGTATGATATATTTTAACAACTTTATTGATATTATTTAATCTTCTCGTATTTGTAAAAATAATATTCCAGATCAAAATACGTCTGTTCCTCACTGTCCTGCGTGATTTTCCACTCCGGCATCTCATCGAGATTCGGGAAATAGGCATCTGCTTCAAATGCATAGTCGATCTTTGTGATATGCGCCACATCACAGTCATCGAGAAGCTGTTTATAAATGGTCTCTCCACCGATCACATAAATATCCTCACTTGGATATTTCTTTAACTCTTCCCGCAATTCTTCCATCGAATGAACGATAATGGCATCTCCCGCCTTAAAATTTTTATCATGCGTCAGCACGATGTTCACTCTTTTTTTGAGAGGCTGTCCGTTTGGAAAACTCTCCAACGTTTTTCTTCCCATGACGACCACTTTCCCGGTTGTCGTCTCACGGAAAAACTTCATGTCTGCCGGAATACTCACCAGCAGTTTATTCTTACATCCGATTGCCCAGTTTTTATCTACAGCTGCGATTAAATTCATATTTCCTCCAACTTTTCACTCTGTATCACTTGTCAGTGCCGTATTATTTTATCCTGTCTTTTATCCTCTCATAAAATATTCCAGTCAGGCTTATACTGCGATCGGAATATTTTTGATCTGCGGTCCCGTCACATAATCCTCAATGGTAATATCTTTTGTCGTAAACTGATAAAAATCTTTGATTTCCGGGTTTAATGTGAATTTTGGCGCCGGATGCTGCTCTCTCTCGATCAGTTCTTTAATGATCGGGATATGACGGTCATAAATGTGCGCATCCGCAATCACATGTACCAGCTCGCCGACCTGCATATCACACACTTGCGCCAGCATATGCATTAATACCGCATACTGACACACATTCCAGTTATTTGCCGCTAACACATCCTGGGAACGCTGATTCAAAATAGCATTCAATGTCAGCTTTTCATCTCCCTCGTTGTGTGTCACATTAAATGTCATACTGTAGGCACACGGATATAAATTCATTTCATGAAGATCCTGGTGCACATAAATATTTGTCATAATGCGGCGGCTGAACGGATTATTTTTCAGATCATAAATCACGCGGTCAACCTGATCCATCATGCCTTCTTTATACTGATGTTTTACTCCTAACTGGTATCCATATGCTTTTCCAATGGAACCATCTTCGTCTGCCCATTCATCCCATACGGTACTGTTTAAATCATGGATGTTATTTGATTTTCTCTGCCAGATCCAGAGCATCTCTTCCGTACATGTTTTGATGGCAGTTTTTCTTAATGTAATTGCCGGAAACTCTTTTGAAAGATCGTAACGGTTGACCACACCGAATTTTTTGATCGTGTAGGCACTCGTTCCATCCTCCCAGTGTGGGCGGACTTTCTCACCCTCTGTGCTTGTCCCGTTCTCTAAAATATCCTTACACATATCTACAAAAATCTTGTCTGCAAGACTCATCTTTTTCTATCCCCATCTTTCTATCATTTTGCACATTTGAAAATCTCATTCTTTCGTACCTTTGCAGTAAAATGCCCATGTACGATCCGAACAGTACTATTCTATCCAATTTTCGTATAAAGTGCAAGAAATAACATCCCGACTGTTATTCGAATATTTTATGACTGCGATATATTTTTGTCATAAAGTTCATTTCTGTTTCTACCAAATTTCATTGATTTTTCCAGTAAAATGCAGTATAGTGAAGAAAGTTTAAGAAGTTAGGAGATTGATTATGAGTCAGGCAAAAGTAGACCGTTATAAAGAAGAAAAAAAGAATCGTAAGAAAATTATGGCAAAGGAAAAGAGAATGCGTATCGCCGGTTATGTCGCTGGCTGCCTTGTCGCTGTTGGTATCATCGGCTGGGCCGGTTACTCCGGATACAGTGCTTATGAGGCAAACAAGCCTATGGAAACCATTTATGCAAACCTTGATTCCGTTACAGACTATATGAGTTCTTTAAATGCGGAATAAAAATTACTGGAACGAGGTACGAGTGAACAGTAACGATTAAAATAAATCAATAAAACAGATTAAAAATCGACTATTGACTTTACCACATCATAGTGCTATTTTGTTATTCAAACAGAGAACAAAATGCAACGAACAGAACAATGTTATCTGAGAAACCTGTATCACAGAGAGCTGCCGGCTGGTGTAAGGCAGTATACAGCTTCAGGAACTATCCTCTGCGAGCAGTGCACTGAATTTTCATAGTAAGTGTCACCGGTATTCTACCGTTATTTAGAAGCTTATTGTTGTAGGCATCTGCCCACAAAGATAAGACAGAGAGGTCGTATTTTACGGCAAACAAAGTGGTAACGCGGAAGCTTAAGCCTTCGTCTTTGAGATATGAATATATCCGGAGATGAAGGCTTTTTTTATGCCAGCAGACTGTGTGCAGGATGTGAATCCCATTGTTTCCACTTTGCACAATGTATTTTGTTCCCAGAAAAAAATACATTTTCAGAAAGGAGCCGCCTTAAGGCGGAAAAAAGTTATGAATGGTTTAGTAATTGTTTTGATCGGTATCGTTGCACTTGGTGCAGGCTACCTCTTCTACGGACGCTGGCTTGCAAAGAAATGGGGAATCGACCCAAATGCAAAAACCCCCGCTTACACACATGAGGATGGCGAAGATTATGTTCCTTCCTCCAAATTTACCGTATTCTCACATCAGTTTTCTTCCATCGCAGGTGCAGGTCCTGTCACAGGTCCGATCCTTGCATCTGTTTTTGGATGGGTTCCGGTATTGCTCTGGCTCATCATCGGCGGACTTTTCTTCGGTGCTGTACAGGACTTCGGTGCTTTATATGCATCCGTAAAAAATGAAGGTAAATCCATGGGTATGATCATTGAGAAGTACATCGGTAAAACAGGCCGGAAACTTTTCATGTTATTCTGCTGGCTTTTTACTTTATTAGTGATCGCAGCATTTACAGATATGGTTGCCGGAACATTTGTTGGAACCGGAGTTGAAGGTATGACAGATGCAACCTCTTACGCCAATTCTGCTGCCGCTTCGATTTCCATGTTATTTATCGTTGTCGCTGTTATCTTCGGTGTAATCCAGAAGCACCTTGGAAGCAGGATGAACGAAGTGATAAAAGCAATCGTTGCAATTGTACTTTTAGTCGTTATGTTCATCATCGGTATGAAATTCCCAATCTGCACGACCAAAACTGCATGGATCTACATCGTAATGGCTTACCTGTTCTTAGCATCTGTTATGCCAATGTGGCTTTTAATGCAGCCTAGAGATTACATGACAACATTCATGTTACTCGGTATGATCATTGGTGCGGTTGTCGGTGTCATTGTTGCACATCCTTCCATGCAGTTAAATGCATTCAGCGGATTCAATGTAGGTGGAAGCAGTTTATTCCCTACTTTATTCGTAACGATCGCCTGCGGTGCTGTTTCCGGTTTCCACAGTCTGGTATCTTCCGGAACATCCTCTAAGACGATCAGCAGCGAAAAAGATATGCCTATGGTCGGTTATGGTGCCATGGTCGTAGAATCCTTACTCGGTATCGTCTCCTTAGTTGTTGTCGGCGCAGTCGCCGTAAACGGAACAAAACCGGATGGAACTCCATTCTCCATCTTCTCCTCCGGTGTCGCAGGATTCCTTGAAAAACTTGGTGTCCCTGTTACCGTTGCAACTGTATTTATGACCATGTGTGTATCTGCACTTGCACTGACATCCCTTGACTCTGTTGCAAGGATCGGACGTATGTCTTTTCAGGAATTGTTCTACGGAGATTCCACCGATCCTGCAGATATGACACCGGTACAGCGTGTACTGACAAATAAATATTTTGCAACTGTGATCACACTGTTTTTCGGATATTTGCTGACACTCGGCGGATACAGCAACGTTTGGCCGCTGTTTGGCTCTGCAAACCAGCTGCTTGCAGCACTTGTATTGATCGCCTTAGCGGTTTTCTTAAAAACAACCGGTCGTACCGGATGGACACTTTACATTCCAATGTTTGTTATGCTGGCAGTTACGTTCACCGCCCTGATTCAGAAAACGGTTGCCCTTGTCGGCAACTTCATGAGCGGTAATGCAACACTTCTTGTAGACGGACTTCAATTTGTTGTTGCCGTACTTCTTATGGTACTCGGTGTTATGGTTGCATTCAGTTGTCTGAAAAAGCTCTTCGGCAGGAAAGCTGCGGCTTAACCGGAGTTTAATTGACGTAGTGTCGCAGATTCTGTGGTGCTTTCTTAGGGTGTGAAGGGCAGATATAAGCGTCCTCTCACAAGTCGTGATTTTATAGGTTTATGAAAAGAAAAACGGTACAGACGAAATATGATGTTCCTGTTCGCCGGGCATTCCGCTGGGCTTCTGAGCAAAAATTTTGTGAAGCAGAGCTTCACGAAATTTTTAGAATCCCAGCTCCATGGCTCACGAAGGAAATCATATTTGTCTGCACCGTTTTTCTTTCATTTACGTTACGAATGACTTGTGAACGGACGCTTATATCTGCCCAATTTACGCTGTGAATCGCACCACAGAATCTGCAATTTACGTTATGGAACTCTGGGTTTATAATGATTTTTTTGTAGAACGTATGTTCTATAATAGAGCGGATAGATTTAATTTCAGGTTTACTTTGTAAGAACCTTCTTGCAATATTTATGTGCACCACAATGCGGACATACTAATTTTCGCTTTGTAATTGTATGCGGTCCCATAATATATGACTTCATATCTGGAACAAATCTATTATGACATTCGGGACATTCAAAGGCTCCTGCTTCTCTGTCAAGGACACAGGCAATTGCAACCCCTCCAACTATCACAACAAGCCCTATTCCTATAAGAAGAACTCTAATCCAGTTCTCCATCTCCAGCATTCCAGACAATATAAATAATGGAACTGCCGCTATAATTGTAAGTCCTGCAATCATTGCTGACAGGACAATTTTCTTTTTACTTTCCTGAGTTTCCCTGACTAAATTCACCATATTTTCCTCCGCTTTCTTCAGATACTCTTCTTCAGATACTCTTTCACCAGATAGTAGTTCATTAACTGTTATCTCCAGTTCATTACATAATGGCAACAGCAATGATACTTCTGGAAAACCATTTCCTCTCTCCCATTTTGAAATTGTTTTATCACTGATTGCTAATTTTTCTGAAAGCTGTTTTTGCGTATATCCTTTTCGTTTTCTTTCATCAGCAATAAATTTACCAATCTTGATTTGATCCATCCGTTTTCCTCCTTTCTGGTCTGATTATCCTATGATTTGATCATCAATCACACCCACGCGGCGTAGAATATGGTGAATTTATGCGGTTTCTACGCTCCGTAGAGTGAAATTGGAAAATCAGGGCAAAAAAATCTGATAACACATTATAGCACAAAGTGAATTAGAATGAAGTGGAATTGCAGGTGTGGTTATGGTATTATTTTACTATTGACAAATTAATTTTTAGGGAGGTTTATTATGGACAGACCAATAACAACGTTATTTATGCTTATGTCTTTAGATAGAAAGATAAGTCCCGGTGCATCAGATGCTTTAGATGTAGATAAGGATTTTCCAAAGATAGACGGGTTAAAAGAGGGGCTGCCTCAATATTATGAAATCGAGCAGACAACCGACCTTTGGTCTTTTAATACAGGACGCGTGCAGGAAAAGATGGGCGTGAACCAAAAGCCCTATCCCGATAAGACTCCCGTCTCATTTGTCTTATTGGATAACAACCATTTGACCGAACATGGCGTAACATATTTCTGCAAGAAATCACAAGTGTTTGTGCTGATTACATCCAATAAAGATCATCCTGCTTATAACATTAAGGAAAATAATCTCCATATTATTTTTCAGGAAAAACTGTCGCTGAAAGATGCTCTTCGTGAATTAAAATCATCGTATGGATGCAACAAATTAACAATCCAAAGCGGTGGAACGGTGAACGGATTATTCCTTCGTGAGAAGTTGTTTGATTATATCGATGTTGTTGTGGCTCCAGTGCTGATCGGCGGTAAAGAAACCTCTTCCTTAATAGACGGCAGTTCCATTCTTTCAGAAAATGAATTATCTGAGCTGGGTGTCCTGAAACTCATTGATTGCACAGTTTTAAATGACTCATATATCAGAGTTCGATATCAAGTAATCAACTGATAATGCCAGTTTACCTGAACACCTGTTACTACGAGTTTCATAACGTAAATTACAGATGTGGTTATGGTAGAATTTTGGTATTAACGAATTTAGCAAAGCGGAGTTGAACAAAGGAGTTGAAATGACATGAAAAAGAAAATGATTATATTACTATCTGCAATGGTAATCTGTTTGATTGGCATTATTGTGTGGTATAATGTTTCTCTTAACTTGACGGATTTAGTTCCTGATGAAGTCATGGAAATTGTTGTTTTTAATGGCAATAGCGGAGAAACAACACATATTACTGATGAACAGCAGATTCAGCATATTATACAAAATTTGAATGATGTCACAGTGAAAAAGTGGAAACCGTCTGTTGGATATACGGGATATAGTTTCAAAATAACCATTTATTTATCTGACGGAAACGAGGCAGATGGATGGAATAATTTTATTATTAATTCAGAGGATACAATTAGAAAAGATCCGTTTTTTTATTCTGTTGTAACAGGAAAGATTGATTACAATTATATTAAAAGTATTGTAAAATAATCAACTTCCAGTTTAACTTATGAACTGCCGCTCGTAACACCACCTGCAAGCGGCAGTTCAAAACCTAAACTCTGTTTTACTCTTCCACCGTCCCATCAATTTCTGCTTTTTCAAGCGCATTCTCCACCGCATTTAAAAGCATAACCGTTGTGTATTGATTGTCTGCCTGATAGGATATATTTTCCACCGACTGTGTTTTGATGATCTGGTCTGACACTTCTTCCAACGCAGGTTCCACCAACGGATACATTGTCGTCACTGTCTCATTCAGATTCACAAGAGAGATCGAATTGATCCGGTTCTCATCCACAATGACCTGCACATCCAAAGTGCTGTCATGAAAGAGTATGGAAGATGTGTAGACTCCTGCCACATATTTCATTGTCTCCACAGATTTATCTTTTTCTTTTTTTGGTAAAAACATAAAAAGCAGCAACACGACCAGCAGAATTCCTAATCCCACAAAAATTGCTGTATAAATGAGTTCTTTCATATGAAGGACTACGATTTTTGTCTTTGCACTCATTGATGTATCTCCTGCCACTGATTATTACATTGTATGCCGCATTTCAAATATCATGCAATTTTCCTGATAAAATTTCATATAAAAGTTATGCAAAAGTTTTTTCTGTTTTTTGTAAAAAAGTTGTTGACAAAGTTCTTATCTCATAGTATTATATCAAATGTGTTTGGCACACGGCAGAACACAAAACAATATGCGCGAGTGGCTCAGTTGGTGGAGCACGACCTTGCCAAGGTCGGGGCCGCGGGTTCGAGTCCCGTCTCGCGCTCTCATAAAACTTTATATTGCTGATGTGTTTCGAATCGGAAACACAAAAACATGCGCGAGTGGCTCAGTTGGTGGAGCACGACCTTGCCAAGGTCGGGGCCGCGGGTTCGAGTCCCGTCTCGCGCTCTTATAAATAAGAAATATTCAAATGAATATTTCTTATTTTTTTGTCCACAATACTCTAAGCTGCACAATCTATGCTCCGGCTCTCTCTTTTATTATCTCTTTCTTCATAACCTCCTCTCCCACCACATAAAATGAAGTAATACCCTCTTTGGAGTTTTCGCCAATGAAACACCATTCCACCAATAAAAGTATTTTTATTATTTTTCTTCTGATTCCCCTCGCGGCAGGCGCTCTTTCTGCACTGTTTACTGGAAACATGTCCGGCTCCTACGCCTCATTTACAAAACCTTCTTTCGCACCGCCCGGTATTTTATTTCCGATTATATGGACGATTTTATATCTGCTTATGGGAGTTTCTTCCTATATTGTTGCGCAGTCTGAGCATCCGGATAAGCTTTTGGCACTCCGCACATATTTTATCCAGCTATTTTTTAACTTTATGTGGAGCATCCTTTTCTTTGGTTTGTCAAACTATCTGCAGATTCCTTATCTGTTCTGGTGTATTTTCGCAGCAATACTGAATTTTGCAGTTTACCTTCTAAATTAAGCATTTTTTCTGCTTTTCACAGTTAACGCACTTTAAAAAATATGTTATACTACTTGATGAAAAATGACAGGAAAGTGAGAATTACTATGAATAAAAAAGATATTTTAGAAATCAAGCGGCGTTTTAAAAAAGAAGCCTGTACCTTTACGAGAATGTGCGGCTGCTACGTGGACGCTGACCGTAATAAAATCACCAAAATCGGAGAAACTTTTCTGAATCTGGAGGACGAAGAATTTTACAAATATTTAGAGATTGCAAAAAAAGTGTTGTCCGGCACGATCGGAAACAATCTTTTAGAGCTGGAATTTCCACTTGCAGAGGAAGCTGCCGGCGGCAGACAGCAGTTTCTGATGGGACTGCGCGAAAGCAGACTGAAAAATGATGATCTGATGGACACGTTTTACGATATGATCATTGACAGTTACGATTACGTCGGCAATTATCTGATCCTGATCTTCCACGATGCCTACGATGTCATGACCAAAACTTCAGACAATGACAAATTAGACGAGTCGGAGGAAGTTTACGAATATCTGCTGTGTGCGATCTGCCCGGTCAACCTGACCAAACCGGGACTTGGCTACCGCGAGGACGAAAACCGCATAGGTCCACGTATCCGTGACTGGGTTGTCGGCGCACCGGACACCGGTTTTGTATTCCCTGCATTTACCGACCGGAGCACAGACATCCACTCTGTTATGTTTTATACAAGGGATACCAAGACACCGCATACGGAATTTATGGAAGCCGGTCTTGGCTGCGGTGCCAAGTTTACCGCGACAGAAAAGAAACTCACCTTCCAGAACATCGTCAAGGATGTGATTGGGGAAGATGATGAGGAAAGCGACGCTATGTTTCTTGACATTCAGGGAAATCTCAGTGGTTTGATTGAAGTTCCTGCTGAGGATGAGGAAGAAAAAGAGCCATCACCGCTCACCCTGACCGATATCGCCTCTGTCCTCTCCGACAGCGGACTTTCCGATGAACAGACAGCTGTAATCGAGAAAACCTACGAGGACACTTTCGGTGAAGATTTACCATCCGCCGAACATTTAGTTGATCCAAAGTTAGTCGAGGCAAATGCGAAACGCAAAGAAAAACTAGAACTGGTAGAACAGGTGGAAAGTCTGAAACATCAGCTGGAAGAAACCCGTTCCATCCCAGTCGATGATTCGGATGATGATGTCCCTGCAGTCAAAACTTATGATGTCATTCTCCGTGTAAAACCGGAAAAAGTCGGACAGATTCATTCTGATACCATCAACGGTCAGAAATGCCTCATTATTCCAATGGATGAAAATGAGCATGCTGCTGTTAACGGAGTGAATACTACTATATAGCCGACAATACGATGTTCCTGCGGGAAAATATCTGCTGTCCATCAAGGGCTATGTCCGAAAGGCAAGAAGGTGGAACTGAAAAGAATTAAAACAATCGGGATTTAGAGGAGATGCATTTATGCCTAAAATAATTTGGTGCGGTAATAAATCTTGGGATACAGATTTCCCAGAAAACACGTTGCCAAACAATGCAAAACGAATAGAAAGACCGGATAATATTTTTAAAAGCAGTCTGTTATATGGTATATTACCACTTATTTTTAGTTATGCGATAATATGCATTAAATGGTTTATGATTGGCGAAAAAGCAATGAATCCGATATATGTTCCATTCGGAATAATATTGGGGCTGCTATTGCTGCCTGTTCACGAAGTTTTACATGGAGTTTGTTATAAAAAAGGTCAAAAAGTTTACATAGGAATCTGTTTAAAAAAGTTTGCTGCTTTTGCAGTATGTCACGAACCAATCAGCAAACGTCGTTTTGTAATAATGAGTTTAATGCCTATGCTTTTAGGTATAATACCTTTGGCTATATTTCTTTTATCTCCACCCAATGCATTTCTTTCGGGAATATGTATTCCAATGGGGATTATTGGTATGCTTTCTCCAATGCCGGATTACATGGATGTCCACATTATTTGCAAACAAGTACCTAAAGGTGCTTTCGTTCATACTCAAAATGATGGGTTTTACTGGTACAAATAATTTTTTATAGAAAAGTAACTCTTATTTGATCATAAAGATTTACGTTCTGCTGCTCATGACCTGAACTGACGGATTTTAAGATTGAATTTTTACAAATGGTAAATTCAAAATATTGCAGTATCATAACTAAAATGCAATGAATGTAAAATGGGCGAATATTGTTTTCGTTACACAATATTCGTCCATTTCACATTCATGCCTTCATAAGCATGCCAGACTGCAATATTTTGTACATAACCTAAATTACTACGCCTCAAGCTTTCTGCAAATGAAATCTTCCATCTGACTCTTAGGAAGCCCCAGTATCAGTGACAATTCGCCATAAAGCTCATTTTCTGCTGCCTTTAAATAACGTTCATCCAAAGATGTTATTTTTTTGCCCTGAGCGATCCGCTCTTTTTTTCGGAAATATAATGTCTTGATAATACTGATCCATGCCCTGAAATCACAGGTCTTTAACGCCTCTTTATATTGCAGTTCCCGCTGTTTTTCATTGGCTACCCACAGCTCTTCGATCTGCGGCATCTCCTCAATCAGCTGCTCTGCCTCCTGTCTGGTAATGACTTTTCTCATTGCCACCTTGGCATTATCGGTCGGGGCATATATTTTACCGTTTCTGTCCTCTAACGGTGCCAAAACATAATACAGCCTGTCCTTATTACTGCCAGGAATATCAATATGCGTAATCTCTTCTACCTGACATACACCTTTACATCCATAAACAATATATTCTCCTACTTCAAACATTTTTTCCTGATTCTCCTTTCTATTCGATTTTAACACGAAAAGTCTGCAACTGTCAGTATATTTCTTTTTCATTTTTATAATTTTGTGAAAACTGCAAGAAAGCTTTCCAGCATTTTTTTGTATATTTTGCATAAGAAATGCTTTCCACAAAATGATAGTAAAACCTTGCATTTGCGAAACTTTTTTCTAAAAAGGAAAAAAGCCGCACATAAAAATGATGTACGGCTTTTCCCGAACCGGCGGACTGGGTGATCCACCGATTCCATATATTAAATTAGGGAAAGGAATTATAAATGTTTCTCTGCCAGAAATCAGCAAAGAAATTTATAGCAAAATAAATTGATTATCTCTGAACACGTCCGGAAGCATCTCCACCAGCTAATTTCTGAACTTCAGAAACGCTGACCTGGTTGAAGTCACCTTCGATAGAGTGTTTCAGACAGCTTGCAGCAACTGCAAACTCGATCGTATCCTGTGGAGCGTAATCATTTAAGCAAGCGTAAATTAATCCGCCGCCGAAGGAATCTCCACCACCTACACGGTCAACAATATGCATTAAATATTCTTTAGAGAAATAGCTCTCTCCGTTTTCGTATAACATTGCTGCCCATTTATTATCGTTTGCAGAGATAGAAGTTCTCAATGTGATAGCTACTTTCTTGAATCCGAAACGATCTGTTAATTTCTGAGCAACTTCTTTGTATCCGGCTTTGTTTAACTCACCTGCTGTTACTTCTGTACCTTCAGATTTGATTCCGAATACATCGTTTGCATCTTCCTCATTGGAAATGCAGACATCTACATATTTGCAAAGCTCACCCATAACCTGTCCGGCTTTCTCTTTGGACCATAATTTATTACGGTAATTTAAGTCACAGCTTACTGTGATTCCTTTTGCTTTTGCAGCCTTACAAGCTTCTAAGCAAATCTCTGCCACATTGTCACCAAGTGCTGGTGTGATACCTGTGAAATGGAACCAGTCAGCTCCCTCGAAAATCTCATCCCAGTTGAAATCTGCTGTTGTTGCTGTTGCGATTGCAGATCCTGCACGGTCATAAATAACTTTGGATGGTCTCTGGCTTGCGCCCTTCTCTAAGAAGTAGATACCTACTCTGTCACCACCGCGGACGATCTTGGAAGTATCAACTCCGAACTGTCTTAAAGAGTTCACACCTGCCTGTCCGATCTCATGAGCCGGTAATTTTGTTACAAAGCTTGCATCCATACCATAGTTTGCTAAAGAGATAGCTACGTTAGCCTCTCCACCACCATAGGTAGCTCCATAGGATGCAGCCTGTACAAAACGATAATATCCTTCTGGTGCAAGACGAAGCATAATCTCACCAAATGTAACGACTTTCTTTGCCATTTTTAAATCCTCCATATTTTAAATCCGTATGTTCCATATAATGAAACAGTGTTTCACAATTTGTAACCTCATTATAACATCATTCTCACAAATGTCAAATATGTTTTTTCAATCTTTTCAAAAATATTTTTAAATAAGTACTTTTCATTTCCTGTCCCATGCGCTATAATTTATTCAAAAGCGGTTCATATTGTAGAACTTAGTTTCGCAATATAAAACTTACAATTTTACATCTACCAGTAAAATTGTAATCAATCATTACAAACTGACAGAACCGAACTACATATTTTTTCCAAAAACAGGAGGAAAACGACTATGGATCGTAAATATGATGTCATCACATTAGGGGAAATTTTATTAAGGCTTTCTACACCGATCAATGGACGCCTTGCACAGGGCGATACATTTATGAAACATCTCGGCGGTGCAGAGTTAAATATCGCATCTGAGATCGGCCAGCTTGGTTTAAACACTGCCATCATCTCAAAAATACCAACGAATCTGCTGGCAGCCTTTATCAAGAATCAGCTGAATGCCTCCAGAGTCAGTGAAAACTATCTGATTGAAGATCATTCTGACGACAGCCGAATCGGCATTTACTACTATGAATATGGTTCTTATCCAAGAAAACCCCGTGTTGTCTATGACAGAAAACACTCTTCCATTAATAATATAGAAATCTCAGATGTGCCACAGACACTTTTTTATAATACCCGTCTGTTCCACACAAGCGGCATTACACTTGGTCTTGGTGGAAAGGCACAGGATTTTGCGATCCACTGTATCAAAGAATTTAAAAAGCAGGGAACCCTGATCTCCTTCGACGTGAACTATCGTTCAAACCTCTGGACTGGAGAGGAAGCAAGAAAATGCATTGAAACCATTCTTCCTTATGTAGACATTTTCTTCTGCTCCGAAGACACTGCCAGACTTACCTTTGGAAAAACAGGTACGATCAACGAGATCCAGAAATCTTTCTGTGAGGAATACCCGATTTCCGTTGTCGCTTCCACAGAGCGGACTGTCATCACTCCGAAGAAGCACAATTTTACTTCCATCATCTATTCTGCAAAAAATGATACTTATTACAGAGAAAATCCATACAATAATATTGACGTTGTGGACCGTATCGGAAGCGGCGATGCCTATGTATCCGGTGCACTATATGGATATTTAAAACATGGGGACTGCCAGAAAGCTTTGGAATACGGCAATGCCATGGCTGCCATCAAACACAGCGTCATCGGCGATATGGTCTTCACGGACTTAGAGGAGATCGACAGCATTATCAAACAGCATAAGAATACTTCAGGCTATCAGTCTGAAATGAACCGTTAAAAAGAAGAGGTAGACCACACATTTACTGTGCTGATCTGCCTCTTTTTTGCGTAAATTCAGGCAAGTTCCATGCACTCTGCCTCGAAAAATTCTGCCTCTTTCTCATCATGCGTGACAAAAAGAACGGTTTTTCCGGCAGTCTGCGTTTTTATGACTGTGGCAACTTTCTCCTTCGTCTCTGCGTCAAGTCCCTGCAACGGCTCATCCATGATCAAAATATCATACTCTGCCAGAAGTGCCCTTGCGATCGCCACACGGCGTTTCATGCCGCCGCTGTACTCACTTACCGGCTTTCCGGCAATATCGTCAAGTTCCATCTTTTTTAAAAAGCCTGTGATCTCTTCTTTTGTTTTTCCGGTTGTGATATGAATGTTAGTCACCGCATCCAGATTTTCAAACAGGCGGTTTTCCTGAAATATAGCGCTGATCTTTTGATGCTCCATACCGGAAACAGTTCCTTCATCCGCCTTCTCCAAGCCCATCAGAATCGATAGCAGCGTGGATTTTCCGATACCTGATTTTCCCATAATACAGGTCATTTTTTTCTCCCTGAACGTACAGGAAAAATGATTTAATACCTGATTATGATCATATGTTTTACATAAATTTTTTACTATGATATCCATTTCTTTTCTCTTTTACCAATTCACTTTTTGTTTTCTGCTATCCTTTTTGCCTTGTGCACATGCGTAAACCGCAAATTATTTTACACTTAACCGATGCGCCAGCAATGACAACAGCCACTGAAAAATTTTCTCAAAAAGCACACTCACTGCAATTATGACAAATGTCCAGGCGAACAGGTCAGGTGTCTCCAGATAAATCTTTGCATTGTAAAGTTTTTCTCCGATGGAACCCTTGGGAATGCCAATGATCTCTGCTGCGATCCCCGCCTTAAAGCACATGCCGATCGCAATTGCACAGGCAGAACGAAAATACGCAAAAAGTCCCCCAAAATAAAGGTAATACATTTTGTTCCAGAATGTCATCCGAAAGATTTTTGCCATCTCAAAAAGTTTCCGGTCCAGATGTTCAAATCCCTCCAGAAGATTTGTATAAATGATCGGAAATGCCATAATGAGAGAAATCAGTATTGACAGGTTCCCTGACGGCATCCAGATGAGCACCAGCACAATAAAAGATGCGACCGGAGTAGCCTTTAATACAGCCACCGGAAGTGCAATGATATCGCGTATTAATTTCACATGATGTGCCAATGCAGAAAGCAAAACGCCGCCTGCCGCTGCGCAGAAGAAACCAAGTGCGATGCGCTCCAGCGAAAACCAGATTGACTCCCAGAAGGAAAAGGTTCTCACCAACGAAAGCAGGCACCGCCCCACTGAAAGGGGCGATGCCAGTAATATCTGCTTGTCTAATGCCATGCTTGCAAACTGCCAGAGTAACAGCCAGAATGCAATGGTCCAGAGTTTTATTTTATTTTTCTTCCTAGTCTGCGTTGTAGTAGAAATCATCATTTGGTAATGCTCCACCGACTGCTGCCGGATTCTGTTCAAATAAAATTCCAAGATAGCTGCTTAATTTTGCTTTCATATCATTTCCGGCAATAAATGTAATGTTACATTCCGGGATTGCCTTCTCTGCAACCTGTGCTGCAACAATATCGTAGTTTCCGACAAGGACTGCCGCTTCTGCCACATTGTCATTTACATAGTTTACAGAAGCCTCATACTGCTGTAAAAATGTCTCGACTGCGTCCGGATGCGCTTCAATAAAATCATTTCTTGCGATCACAACGCCTGTGATCAGAGTTGCCTTTGTGTCACCATCTGCTGATGATTTTTCCCACTCTTCGGTAAGATCCAGTGCCACACGGATATTTTCATTCTGTGTCATTGCCACAGTCACAAATGGCTGTGGAAGCATTGCCACTGCATCCTCATTTGCTGCGAGTGCTGCCACACATTCAGAATGCTCGGATTTGTATTCGATTGTGACATCTTTTTCCGGGTCAATGCCATTCGCGGTCAGCATATAGTTTAATGCATATTCCGGTGTTGCACCCTTTCCGCTGGCATAGATGGTTTTTCCTTTTAAATCAGCAACACTCTGTACACTGTCGCCATTTTCCACAATATATAATACACCTAACGTATTGACTGCCAAAACGCTGACATCCACACCTTCTTTGTTGTATAAAACAGATGCAAGGTTTGCCGGAACTGCTGCAATGTCCACATTTCCCTGCACAATCTGCGGTGTGATCTCATCCGGTGATGCTGCAATGGTAAAATTGTAATGATTTGCTCCGGTATCTCCATTGTCGGAATCATCCATCAGCTTCACCATTCCCATAGCTGTCGGTCCTTTTAAGGCGGCTACATTCACATCTGTCAATTCGCCTGCTACTTCAGTTTCTGTACTTGCTGCTTCCTCTGTTGATTCTGTGACTGCTTCGCTGGTCTCAGTCTGCGGAATGGCTGTATTCTCTTCCACTTTGTTTCCGCCGCATGCTGCCAGCATCACACAGGACATCATAAGAGCCAGTGCTGATACAAGTTTTTTCTTCATAATATAAATTCTCCTTCTGGTCTTAAGAATATCTAGGTAATTGCGAAACTCCTCATACGCTTCTTTTAATTGTTCAAAAATAACAAAATTTTCGAAAACACGCTCTCGCTACGTGTCGCTGGTAACGGTACTAAGAAGCCAGTCACGATTAACATCGCACCTGCCTTCTAAGTGCCGACCGCTCCCCAGTGTTTTCTCAAACTTTTGTTATTTTTTCACAATTCAATTTAGGTTTTTATGATTTTCGCAATTGTCTATTAAAAATATCTCAGGTCAGTTTTTTCTTCCCTGTCAGACCGAATTTAGTATAAACGAATTTATATAGAATCTCAAGTATGTTTTTTAGTACATGTTAATTATTTAACAACCTTTTTCATATAATGCTGGCACATTCTTATTCTTCCACGGATTCTGTGACTCCGAGAAAGATCGGCATCTGTGTTTCTGTATCAATGATGGCATAGACAAATGGGCGGTCCAGATGCACCGTTTTTATTTCAGGTTCATATAAGGACATCGTTTCCACCATTCCGACAACCGTTGAGGCACCCGCTTTTGTTCCCTGCTCATCAACTTCGATGTAGGTTTTGTGCAGTACCATGTTGATATAGATATTTCCATTATCACTGTTTCCAATTCCGCAAAAATCTGCCTGTTCCTCATCAAATGCATCTGTCATTCCCATGTTCTGTAAAGTATCTTTTAATTCTATTGAATATTCGGACTTGAATTTTGGGATTGCTGCATCCACATCATAATCCGTGCTGACATTTTCTACAAGACCGATTAGTTTTTCTGCTGACAAATGACTGATATAATCCTCTATGCTTATCCCTTCTTTTGGAAGCAATGCCATAAAACTGTATCCATCTTCATATGGTCTGATGAAACCGGTCGTACTGTCATCTTCCAGATAATATGCTTCTGTGGAATACATCATATCCACCGTCTGCTGTGTTCCATTTTCAGAAGTAAATGTGCCTGACTCTACATCCTCCTTTTCATATGGAGACTGCCACTTTGCATCAAAAGCAATGGCATTGATCAGATACATTACCGAATTGTCTTCGATTTTGTCTAATATCTGTGGGATCATTTTTTCTGTTTTTTGCGAAACCCAGGTATTGATATCTTTTAATGTATGCTCATCAAAAGGTGCCTGATAAATTTCCGCATCAAATAATTTACTGTTTTCTGCCAGGAAATCATCCTCCACATGTAAGGTGTCTGCATCTTTCAGCCAGATTGAATTTGCAATGTTCAGATGCGCATTCTCTGTATCGACTAGTTTTTTCATATACGAAGAAAGCTCTCTGCCCTGCTGCCCTACCGGTGTTCCATCCGACAGAACCTGTTCCATCTGTGACAGCGTATCACCTTTTGCACCATTTTCTGTCATGGTAAGCGCTGCTAATACTGCCAATGGAGATATCATCTCATTTTTTCCATCCTCATATGTCTGCTGCAGCAGATTCAGGGCAAACTGACAGTATCGGTATTGGTAACCGAAGGATGTTTCTGTGCTGTCATCTTCCGCTTTCTTTTCTGTCGTATCAGCCTCTGCCTGCTGATCCTCATTTCCTATATGATCGGCGTTTTGTTCACTGTCCTCCGACTGTTGCGGCGTCAACCGCTTCGTCGTATCAGATAATCCACTGCCACACCCGAATAATCCTAACGTCATACATCCGATCAAAATTGTAACCAGTTTTCGTTTCATATGCTTTGTCCTCCTTTTTTCGATGGTTTGTAAATATGTTCTTCTACTGCTGTTATCTTTCTATAAGGAAAGACGCTGATTTTTACAGTTGGTTACAAAAAACTAGAAATATTTGTTACTTCTCACTCCCGAATCACTTTCTTCAGCAACAAAACAGCAACTGTTTTACTACTGACTAAACAGTAACGATTACTCTCAAAATTTTCAAAACTCATTCATAAACTTCTTGCTTCTTATATACGCTCTATGTTACAATAATTCAAAGCATATTTTACAAAATCTTCATGACATTGTCATCTATATTCTAAGAACGACAGATTAGCCCCAAATAGTCTGCGTACTTCATTCGTATCTATGCTTTCGTTACCCATTAACCAATTAAAAAGCAGGAGACGAGATGAACTTAGAATCACAAATAGTTATATTCTCCTGCAATCAGAGAACAGTTAAAAAACTGTCCTGCCAATTTCAGGAGGAAAAAATTTATGGCAAAATGCAAAAGAAACCGTAACAGAGCAAAAAGAAACTTTACATTCAAAACACCAGCGGCAAACCGTAATTATAAAGACACCGTTTTTCGGATGTTGTTTTCTGACCGGAAAAATCTGCTCTCTCTTTACAATGCAGTCAATCAGAGTAATTATAAAAACCCGGAAGATTTGGAGATTGTGACACTCGAAAATGCTATTTATATGGGAATAAAAAACGATCTGGCATTTATCATGGATACGAATCTGTATCTGTATGAACATCAGTCGACCTACAACCCTAATATGCCACTTCGAGATTTATTTTATATTTGCAGTGAATACCAGAAACTCGTGGATAAAAAATCACTGTTTTCTTCCACCTTACAGAAAATTCCTGCCCCAAATTTTATCGAATTCTACAATGGTTCAACGGTAATTTCTGACTGTACAGAACTTCGGCTTTCCTCGGCATTTGAATGTCTGACAGGGGAACCAAAACTTGAGTTAATCGTTACGGTTTTAAATGTCAATGAAGGACACAATGCAGATTTAATGCAGCATTGCAGTATGTTAAAAGAATATGCACAGTATGTTGCCAGAGTGCGCCACTATGCATCAGACATGCCTTTGAACGAGGCCGTAAAACATGCAGTGGATGAATGCATCCGGGAAGGGATTCTGGCGGAATTTCTTACCCAGAACCGAAATGAGGTCATCAGTATGAGTATTTTTGAGTATGATAAAGAATTAGAAGAAAAAAAATTACGAAAAGCAGAGTTTGAGGCAGGACGCGAAGCCGGACATGAAGCCGGATTTGCAGAGGGTGAAAATCACGCTGCTCTTGAAATTGCCAGTCGAATGCTGCAATCTGACAAATTTTCCTTAGACGAAATCGCCAATTTCTCTGGTTTGTCTATCGCTGAAGTAAAGAAACTGTGCACCGATAAACAATAAATTTGAACGCTTTCCCTGCCCCAAAACCTTATTTAATCCAACGGTACCGCATACAGATAGGAAATCCCCTCTTCATCCCGCAGCTGTAATAATTTTTTCTTCTGGCAGACGATTGAAAATCCATAAATACGCAGTCCATCCTGCTTTACACTCTCGATCATCATATCGTAAGGAATTTCCTGATACCCATTTAAAATCTTCACAATCTCCGGATGATCGCGCAGATAGCTCAAAAGACTGATAAAATGCGTCTCCATTTTCTCTGTATCCTCTGATATATGCCAGCTGTCTGTATCCGCACGATTATCAAGCTGGCAGAGATATGGATAAGTCTCCCTGTCCCAGTCGATGCAGCTTCCACTTGGATTAATCAGCATCCCAACCGGTACAGAGTCACACATATAGCCATCTTCATCGGATGTATAGACTGCACACCACAGCTGTGCGTCCATCTCCCTGTTTTTCGCCCAGTTATAAAAATCTGCATAACCAGTCAGTTTTTCCAGGGACGCATATGCAATGTAATACGCATTATCATCCAGTTTCTCAATAGACGCATATGCTTCCTCCTCACTTCCTGCCGGTCCACAGAATTGTCTGGTATCTTCGTCGAAAAAATGCATTCTAGAGTATTCTTCCACCTCTTTTGGCACCATAAATGTATTTCCATAAGGCATTTTGAACTCATCTGTATTATAAAGCGTCAGCTTCCCACGCTTTAGCCTGCCGTTGACGGTTGTAAATTTCCCATCATATGAAATTCCCTGCGGAATAGAAATATTGTATGTTCCATAACCCTCTGCCACCGCATTGACTGTGTTCCTGTAACTGCTCGGCCAGAACAGTTCGGAATATACAGAAAGGTCAAGGCTCATCCGTGTTGTAGTAATATTATCACTGCCTTCGCCTATTCCCACCACTTCATTTGGATTATAGTAAAAAGCAGATACAACCTGTGGCAGGACAAAGATCACACAGAGCACAATGGCAAGCACGCCTGCCCCGACGATCGCACCCATTTTCAAAAAAGTTCGCCGGATCGTTTTCTGTATCATTTTTACAAAACGCTGTTCCTCTTCGGATTCTGCATCATTGCCCTGCACAAAAACCTCTTCTTTCTCCTGCCCTTGAAGTACTTCGAGTCCCGGAATCTCCTCTTTTTCATAGAGGTACTCACTGATAGCTTCCTGCTTCTCAATGGCATGTTCCACTTCATCTGTCTGTGCCTTGTCTAATTTTCCTTCCTGATATAATTTTAACAATTCACGATAAGTCATAGTTATGATCCTCCATGTAAGTCCGCAGTTCACGCTTTGCCCGATATGACAGTACCCGTACATTTTCCGGTGTCATTTTTAAGATCGCCGCAATCTCTTTCTGTGACAGTCCGCCAAAATACTGCATCAGCAGAATCTCCCGTTTCCGTTCTTCCAGTTCATTCATTGCCTGATAAAGGAGCCTGTTTTTCTCCTCTTTCAAAATGCCTTCCAGAACCTCCTGCGATGCGGTATTCTGTATCTGTTGCACTTCACCAAGCGGTACTTTCTCTTTTTCCCTGCGGTAATAATTGAAAAAAAGATTGCGCGCCACCAGATACAGCCATGCACGCATGTTTGTGTGGTCATCCGGCAGCGAAAGCAGTGCTTTTAAAAAAGTTTCCTGCAAAAGATCCTCCGCAAGACTGCTGTTTTTGCACAAAGAGTAGAGGTAAAGATATATTTCTTTGCGATATTTCTGATATAGCTGCTTTAATATATCTTTTTCCATGACTCCTCCTCTCCCGTATAAAAACGACCGTCCCCATTCCTGTGACTCAGCCTGCGCTTTTGGAACTTCATCTATATAACAATCCTTTTTGAAAAATGTTACACGGAAATTTTATTTTTTTACTTCCAGTCGTTTTTCCCCTTTGAGGTCAACACAGTTCACGCAATACCATGAGGAGTTCCTCCTCCGTCAGATTCTTCGTCTGGATGGTAAACGTCACACCTTCCTTTGTAAAAATTGCGAGATAGCATTCATCCTCCGCTGCAAGACGTGCGATCGTCACTTCCCTATTATTGATCACAGAAGTTTTTAAATCATCATCCTCAAATTCCGTGATGATCCCGGATTCTGTCGTGCGGACACCGATCTCAAGGCTTCTGTTTCCATCCTCACTCTCATACAGAAATGTATTATTATCATCCACTACCTGATGATCTTTATTATAATAAATACTTCTTTCAGCCGTGGTCTGATTTTTCTCTTTTTCCCCGTCCAATGGCTGTATACTGCTTTGTACATAGGCTGTATCTGTATCATGCTCCTCTGCATATGCCACAAGATTTTCCGGCAGATTTTTTGGAAAAACAGTCACTCCATAATACTGCTCTAATTCCTCTGCACTCATACGCTCTTCCTGTCCATTCCCCACATCGATCGCAATCGTTGTCAGTTCACTGACCTCGTTGATCGTGATCTTCTCGTCTGTATCTGCAAAAGATTCTGACTCCACACTCTCTGTCTGTTCCTCTTCCGCCTTTGCCACTGCAGTTTCGTTCCCCTCGTTTGGAGCTGATGTACCTTCGTTCATCCCTTCTGCGACAGCACTTTCTGTCTCTGCGCCTGTATCTTTGTTCTGTACCCACAGATCAAATGATACCACTGCTCCAGCCAGCAGAATACACACACACGCCGCCATTGCAGTAAAATGCCTGAGATTTCTCTTTTTCTGTGCTGCTTTGCTCCACTGTTCCGCTTCTTTTACATAAGCCGGATCGATTTTTCCGATCACATCTATCCAATCCGTCTTTTTCATAATGCATAGCCCTCCTTTTTCAGATAGTCCAGCAATTTACCCCTGACACGAAAAAGTGTTGTCTTCACCTTTGCCTCACTGCATGCACAGCGCTCTGCAATCTCTGTAATGCTATCAAAATACCAGTATCTCCGCACAAACATCACGCGGTGCTCCTTCGGGAGATTTTTGAGGAAATGATTGATACACGCCACTAATTCCTGTTCCTCTATGTAGTGCGATGGCTCTTTTTTGTCCACCTGATCTGTCAGTTCATCAAAAATAAACTCCACTTCCCCTTTTCCTCTTTTTGCCGTATGCAGTTTCCGGTATCGATCCAGACTTAAATTTCTTGTGATCGCACCTAAAAACGCAGATAAAATTGCCGGTCTCTCGTCCGGCATAGCGTTCCACGCCCTCAGCCAGGTGTCATTGACACATTCTTCACAATCTTCTTTATTCAAAAGAATATTTTTCGCAATCCTGCCACAATAACTGCCGTATTTCTCTGCCGTGTGTCTGATTGCACCCTGATCTCTATTCCAATATAATTCAATAATCTTTTCATCTTCCATTGCACGTATCCTCATGTTCTCCCGCTGCTTTTACACTGGTCTATTCTATTTTCTCATATTTCCCTTTATCAGGAAAGACGCAAATACATTGAATTGGTTACAGGATTTTTTGAAATTCAAAAAATCCGCACCTTATTTTTAAGGCTGCGGACTTTTTTATCTCTGCTTCTTCAATTTTTCTAATATAGTTAAAACATCAGGCTGCGTTGGTGTAAATTTTATGCCACGTTTTAACATTCCCATAACTTTTCTTGCTTTCTGAGCAATTTCATTTACTGTGTGCTCACTGGTCAGCATCAGATGATTGCCAGCGATCGTATATTCCCGTTCTATATATTCCTCTGTTATCGGAAACATATCCTGTATCAAAAATGCACTTTCCCGGCTGTCATCCAACTTAACAATATGTACAATATCACAAGGCTTTCCAGCTTTTGCTTTCTTCTCCATTATACTCTTATATTTATCAATACGACTGGACAATGGTATCATCCAATATATCCCTGTGCTTGCATCTTCAAAACAGTAATAATGCGGTCTGTTTCCGGCTTTATTGCCTTTCAGATACGGATCAGACATTTCTTCAAAAAATTGATCCTTTATAATATAAAAACCCGTTTTTTTCATACCTATTTCTATCTCCATTATAGAAAAAGCCCTCCGCCTTACGGCGAAGGGCTAAACTTTCAACCCAACCTTTTCTATACCGCATATTGGTCAGCGGTAAACTTTCAACCCGACCATTTCTATACCACATATCGGTCAGTGGTAAACTTTCTTTGTACTTACATTCTAGCAAGTACAAACCGGAAAGTCAATAGAACTTTCCCTTATAATTTTATGCCGTAAAAAATACATTTATACCTATTTTTAAATACACTAACCAAATCTCAAGCTGTCTCCATGATTCAAAATCGGTGCACTGTACAAAAACAACACATCCTGATATTCCGTGTCCCCTAAAAGCTCCAGCGCATGCGAAGCTGAGACATACCGGAGGTCAACCAGCGTTACTTTCTCATAATACTCCGCTAAAAGCGGTGCGATACTGCTGCCAAAAGAATCGCGGAACAGCAACAGCTTCTTTCCATTATGGCACTCCGGATTCTGAATGGTCAGAAGCACTCTTGCACCCCACAGGTAAAAATCATAATCATCCATCCCACCGATTTTTTCCGGTGCATAGACACTTACGTACTGTTTTCTTTCATAATCATAGACCTGCATCCGCTCTACGGACGGATCTGTCCGGTAAATCATCTTATCCGGTGTTGTTTTCAATGCAGAGGCTGCCCCGTAAGCTCCGACAAAATTCTCCGTGGCGATCTGCCAGCCGTCAGATATTGTATTGGTCTGCTGTCCCATAGACTGCACAAGCGTATCTACTACATCCGTAATCTTTTCCTGTTTCCAGTGCAGATCCGTGCGGTAATAATCTTCCAGATGCAGTTTATCATATAAATTAATTTTCTGTACCGAAGGAATCTCCGCCTGTATCATCTCATCCAGCCTTGCATAATCCAGTATTGGATACTGTTTATCTGCCAGATAATAATTTTTGTCCGGGATGACTGCGACATAACAATCTGCGTTCTGAAATTGTTCTGTGCAGAGCTTCTCTATGGAATCTGCCACTCTGCCCACATTCTTTTCATTTAATTCTGCCTCCAGATGATAAATGCCATCCTCAACTTTAAAATAACCATTGGTATCCGCTTTTCCCAAAAGTGCCGTCTCCGTCTCCGCTTTCACTGTGCGCAATCCGTCCCGCACTGGAAACTGCTCGGAAAAATACGTTTCCAACTGCTCCATATACGTTCCATCCCAAAAAGCAGCCACTGTAAATACCGGTTTCTTCGCAAGTTTCCGTCTCTCCGTCTTAGAAACCGCCTGATCCGGCAGCAGAAACGCCGCCACCGGAACACAGACAAGCGCGAGCAGAAAAATGACTGCTGCTATTTTTTTCTTCCAATCCATGCTTCTGCCCTCCTCATGAACGATCCGGTGTCAGATGAATGTGGTTTCCCACTCAGTCTCCCTAAAACCGGAAATATAAAAACGGATGTACCGAACTTCCCAGTAAAAATGCCGTAGCAAGCACCAGCCCTGTCAGTATATAACAGCTCTGTAACAGCCATCCTGGCTTTTTCCACATGTTTGTATTTTTTAATCTCTGAACGCACATCGCAGGAAACGGTGTCGCACCGGCGCACGCGATGAGCAAAAGTATCAGACAGCTCTTTATCTCATAAGCTGCCATCGGTGTCATTGCATTTCCGTAACTTCCGGCTAATCCTAAAAGCTGTTCTTTTATCTCACGGACACTCTCCACACGGAATATGACAAAACTAAAAAGGACGACCAGAAGAACATAACCATGTTCTATGCTGTTTCTGGCACAGATCAGAAACATATTTTTCCTGTTACCACCATTACTGTCATTATTTGCGGATATGTCTGCTATTTTAAAGGATCTTTCTTTCCATTTTTTTCCGATTAATTTCTCTGCACTTAAGAATACGCCAAAATACAATCCCCACAGCGCAAAATTCCATCCTGCACCGTGCCACAGCCCACTGAGCAGCCAGACAACGAACATATTAAAACACCATCGCAGAACGCTCACCCGGTTGCCGCCCAGTGGGATATAAAGGTAATCGCGGAACCAACCGCCCAGCGTTATGTGCCATCTGCGCCAGAACTCCGAGATACTTTTTGAGATAAAAGGATACCTGAAATTCTCCGGGAACGTAAAACCTAATATTTTTCCGAGTCCGATCGCCATATCGCTATAACCGGAGAAATCATAGTAAAGCTGTAACATAAACGCAAGGGCAAGCACCCAGTAACCCAGTGTGCCGATTCCTGCGCCTTCCGCACGAATTCCTGTTGTCACGGCTGATTCCGCTTTTGCTGCTGTTTCAGATATATTTTGCAGTGTCGAGACAAGCGGTGCAAGGGAATCTGCGATCAAAACCTTTTTACAGAGGCCACAGACGAACCTTGCCGCACCTTCCCCGTTTTTTTCCCATGTGATCTCCCGGTGTTTTAATTCCGCCTGCACGGATTGAAAGCGGACGATCGGTCCGGCGATCAACTGTGGAAACATCGTCACATATGCCGCAAAATCAACAAAATTGTGTTCTGCCGCAACCTCTCCCCGGTAAACATCCACATAATAACTGATGATCTGAAACGTGTAAAAACTGATGCCGACCGGAAGTGCGATCTGCACCATCGGAACATGTGTACCGAGAATCCTGTTTACACTGTCTGCCAGAAAATCCATATATTTAAAAAACACCAGCAATCCCAATGTCATTGCCGTAAAAATCCCGACCACAAGCCTGTCATGTCCACCCTTGTATTTTTCGGATCTGTCTGCCGGATCAGCAGCACTGACACACTTCTTCTGTCTCTGATATTCGATGCATCTTCCACCCATATAGCCGACTGCAACAGAAAAAAGGAGCAGCACACTGTATTTTGGCTCCCCCCACAAATAAAAAACGAAGCTTGCCAGAAACAGTATCAGATTTTTTCCTTTTGCCGGTGTCAGATAATAGATCACTAATACCGCCGGTAAAAAATAGTATAAAAACGTAATACTTGAAAAAAGCAAGCTTCGCACCACCTTCTGTATTTATTTTTTTAACGCTAAAAACGCTTCTTTTGCTGCATCTGCAACATCTTTGTCTGCCATGATGAATAAAATCACGTCGCCAACGTTTTCCACAACAACGCTCTCTGCTTCAACACATATCCACTTTGCCGGATCGGCATTTTCCTCTAAAAGCTTCTTGGCAGCTTCGATATCCTGATCTTCACTTACCCGGAGCAATACACACTGATAAGCGATCGAGGACATCATCGGTGCAGAGTACACGGAATCCGTATAATCAATCTCTGTCGTTCCTAAAATATATTCTTCTTCTGCTTCGGTAATCTCCACGTTTTCAAAATCATCTGTGTAGCTGAAGTAATCGTCATCTGTTTTTGCTGTTTTATAAATCTCATCCAGAATATCTGCACAGCTTCCCTCCAGATTTGCCGATGTATCCAGCGCACCCTCTGTTGCCTCTGCAGTGATATTTCCATCATCTGCAACCGGATCTCCGGTTTTATTTCCACACGCAGCAATGGAAAGTGTCATTGCCGCCAGCAGAATCCATGCTATTTTTCTCTTCATATTCCCTCTCATTCCGGCGTGCGCAGACGCCCAAAAAATTCATTTTCACAATCCATTGTGATGTGAGCAACATTATACTATAGATTGTTCCCTTTTCCTAATGAATTTTTTCTTAATATCCGAGGAAATTTCTGGATACTTTATGATTTTGCAGTCTTTTGTCTATAGGAAAATCGTAAAGCGCATGCCGTCTTCCACAGGCTCAAATACATAGCGGAATCCCTCTTTTTTCAGCAGTTCCCGCACCACATAGAGTCCCAGCCCATTGCCCCCGGAAGCTGCCCGCGTATCGTCCACACGGTAAAACGGTTCATAAATATAAGCCAACTGCTCCTCTGTCAACGGTGTACAGCTGTTTTCGATCCAGATTTTGTCTGTGTCTGCGGCAATTGTGATCTGCCCGCCCTGCTCTGTGTACTGTACCGCATTGCCGATCAGGTTCGACCACACTTTCTGAAATGTATTCCGGCTCATAAACAGCATGCAGTCTTCCGGGATACTGTCTGTCACCTCCAACTTTTTGTCAGCGATCTGCATCGCATATTCCTGCAGCACTGTTCCAATTTCCCCGCCTGCATAAAGCTTCTGTTTTTCCTCTTCCTGCAGATCCTGCACTTTGGAAGTATCTAAAATATCCCTGACCATTCCGCTCAGTTCATCCACTTTGGCAACTGCTTCCGCAAGATATTTGTCACGATCCTTGTACTTTCCTATATTATACTGCATATTTTCCAGCAGAATCCGCAGTCCGGAAAGCGGTGTTTTCAGTTCATGAGAAGCGGAACGCAGAAAAACAGTCTTCGACTTTTCCACTGCGAGCATATGCTCTTTTTCTTCATCCAGACTCCGGATCGTTGCAAGCAGCTGCTCATAAACCTGATTGATCTGCTCCGCCAGAAGTCCGACCTCATCTTCGTCCTGCACATGAAATGCCGCTTCCGGTTTTAAATTTTTCATATCGTTCGTGACATTCAGCATGTGAAAAATAGGTCTTGTAATGCGTCTCGAATATAAATAAGAAAAAACAATGGAAAAGAGAATGGCAGCTCCGAACGTAAACGGCAATAAAAATGTGATCATATCCACCGCCTCTTTCACCGGCATGGCACTTGCCATCACTTCCACCTGGATTTCAATCCCATCGTCTGCTTCCATTGTTTTATTTTTCACAATAATCGATTCCGCATTTTCCAGATTGCTCACATCAAAAACCATATCGGCATCGGTATACAGTGATATTTGGAAATCCATTCCCATATAAGTAACTTCACTGCCGGCACACTCTACCGTAACATTGACATTATTTTGTTTTGCAAAATCAGAAAAAATCTGCCCCGCTTCCGCTGCAGTATTCCTTTTTATCTCCTGCTGCAATGTCTCCATTTTCTTTTCCAGCTGATCCTGCATCCGGCTTAAGTACACCTTCGGATAGAAAAAATAAATCATCAGATGCATGGATGTTGTGATAAAAAGCAGCATAAAAAACGTATATAAAAATGTTTTAGGAAATAATTTCATTTTCTTCATATTCAATCCCCTACTCTGTGCGCACCGCTGAATACAGCCTTCTCTTGCAGGCTGATCACTTATTGATAGTTTATGGCAGCTCCAGCTTATAGCCGACGCCCTTCACCGTGATAATACAGTCGAGCTGCAGTTTTTTCCGCAGATTTTTCACATAGACATCCACAACACGGTCAAAAGGGCTTTCCTCCTCACCCCAGATCCGGTCTAAAATCTGATCCCGGCTCACAACCTGTCCCGCATTCTCCAACAAGACTGCTAAAAGTTTGATCTCTTTTGGTGTGACTGCCGCATCTTTTCCAAGATACGTTGCCCGATACCCGGAAAAATCCACCACAGCATCTTTGTATTTCCATGTATTTTCCGTCTTATAACGTGCCCGCAAAAGTGCTTCGATCCGCTTCAAAAGTAAGATCAGTGAAAACGGCTTACATATGTAGTCATCAGCAAGATTATCGAACGTCTGCACCTGCGTTTCCTCGTCCGTGACCGCCGTCAGCATGATCACCGGAAGTTCACTGAATGTCCGCAGTTCTTTTAACACTTCGATCCCATTTTTCTTCGGCAGCATAATGTCTAACAGCGCCAGATGTATCTCTTTGCTTTTTAAAATTTCAAGCGCCTTCTCCCCATCTTCTGCACAAAAGACCTCATATTCATTTTCTTTTAAAAACTCTGCCACGCCCTCGCGGATCGCTGTATCATCCTCTACAATTAAAATATTCATTTTATACTTTCCTTTTCCTTAATTTAGTACTTCCCTGTTAAAATGTGCTATTTTCCTATAACAATAACACTACTTCCAGTTTATTATGACCTCTAAAGATTATCAACAAAAAAAATTTTCTGATTTCATATTAATTTCACATTGGAACGTTATGATATGTCTATCAAATCAATCAGACAATAGTCTGAACAACAAAAAACAAAGGAGATTTTCTTATTATGAAAAACAAAACATTATCTATCGCAACACTTTTACTTACAGGCGCACTTCTTTTTGCAGGATGCGGACAGACCGGAAACACCACCGGCAATACTCCTTCCACAACAGCCGGACAGGAAACGGCCACAACTGAACAGACAGACAACACTGCACAGACTGCTTCCGACAGCACTGCTTCCACAAATGATATTTTTACGAACATGGATACTACAGATATAGATGGTAATAAAATGGATTCCTCTATTTTTGCCAAAAACAAAGTAACACTTGTAAATGTATGGAATGTCGGATGTACCCCATGTGTCAATGAAATTCCTGATCTTGATAAGATCAATAGTGAATACAAAGACAAGGGTGCTGCTGTTTACGGACTTTACGGCGACCTTGGCATGGGTATCTCAGATGACGAAATGGCTCAGATCAAAGATATTATGAGTAACGCAAATGCATCTTACACACAGCTTCGTATGGATGGAACGCTTGCCACAAATGAATCCCTTTTAAATATTATGGCATACCCTACCACTTATGTAGTCGGATCAGATGGAACCATCCTTGACACAATCGAAGGTTCTAAGGACTATGAAGGCTGGAAAGCTCTCATTGACTCTTACTTAGCAGAATAGTCACATATAGATCAGGTTTCCGGCAGTTTCCCGGACTGCCGGAACTCACGAAACGAGGCGAAACTTATATGAATATCAAAAAACGCTCTGTCACAGGCATCTTACTTTTAGCTATCGGGGTTTTATTTATTTTAAATGGAATCCATCGAAATGAGCATACCACTGTACAGAATAAGTCAAATATCATCTGTCTGGAATGCATTGGCATCGGATAACAGAAAATACATTACACGAATTTACAAGGAAAGGTTTTTCATCATGAACTGGATAAAAAAACAGCGAAAACATTTACGCTTATGGGTACAGGTTCTTTTCACCGCCCTGACAAATGGATATGTCATCGGTTTTACCGAGGGAAAAATTTACCGCGGCACAAGCAAAAAGCTCTGTGTTCCCGGCTTAAACTGCTACTCCTGCCCGGGTGCTGTCGGTTCCTGTCCGATTGGCTCCCTTCAGGCTGTGATTGGCAGTAAAAATTATAAATTTTCCTTTTATGTCATTGGATTTTTAATGATCTTCGGCTCTCTCATGGGACGTTTTGTCTGCGGCTGGCTCTGTCCTTTTGGTCTTGTGCAGGATCTGCTACATAAGATCCCTTTCGTCAAAAAGATTAAAAAAGTCCCATTTGACCGCTATCTGCGCTATTTAAAATATGTCATCCTTGTTGTGTTCGTCATTGCCATGCCTTTGCTTCTTGTCGGGGAAAGCGGCTATGGAAGTCCATGGTTCTGCAAGCTGATCTGTCCGTCCGGCACACTGCTCGGCGGTATTCCGCTTGTTGCAAAAAATCCGGGACTTCAGCGTGCCATCGGCTTTTTATTTGGGTGGAAGGTCAGCATCCTTGTCATTCTTCTTATTTTATCTACAATGATATACCGCCCTTTCTGCAAGTATTTATGTCCACTTGGTGCGATTTATGGTATTTTCAACCGGTTTTCACTCTATCATTACGAGGTTGATGCCGCCAAATGTACGAAATGCGGACTTTGCGCAAAGAAATGTGATATGGGTGTCAAGGTTTATGAAAATCCAAACAGTGCGGAATGTATCCGCTGTGGAAAATGCAAAGATGTCTGTCCTACCGGCGCTATCCATTCAGGAATACGTCCCAAAACCGGAGTTTAACTTACCGTGGAGCAGCAGATTTTGTGGTGCTTTCCTAGAGTTTGAAGGGCAGATATAAGCGTCCTTTCACAAGTCAGAATTTTATATGTTAATGAAAAAGAAAAACGGTATAAACGAAATATTATGTTTCTGTTCGCTGGACATTCCGATAAGCCTCTAAAGAGTCTTATCTCCATAGCTCACAAAGAAAATAATATTTGTTTATACCGTTTTTCTTTCATTTACGCTGTGAATGACTTGTGAAAGGACGCTTATACATGCCCAATCAATGTTATGAATCGCACCACAAAATCTGCAATTTACGTTATGGAACTCACGGTTAGGGGAGGAGTGCCTGTTATGGGATGGATTTAATTGGTCTGCATCGGCAATTCGCTTTCTTCAACCGGAACTGCTTCAAGTTCATTATTGAACCAATATGAACCAATATCTGATCTTGTAAAGTATTCAAAATTGCCAGTGAAAGATTTCAGCTTTCCGTTCTTGACCCCATCACAGACATAAATCAGTTCATAGCTTGTCCCATCTGAAAGGTTAAAGCGAAAACTGGTTACATCTGCTCCTGTGTTTTCCTCAACTTGTTTTTCTTTCAATGATAAGTTCTCAAACATATCATATAAGTCTGTTATGTCAGTTTCTGCAACTACTACTTTCTTTTCCGCTGATGTAGGTACTCCTGCATAGTGATACATTTCAATATTTTCAATATCTCCAACTTCAAAAGGAAAGTCAATATTGGCTGTTTCTCCGTTGCAACCGATCAACCCCATCATCAAAAACAGCAAGGCTGTCATACCTATCGTTTTTTTCATATCATCACATTCCTTTGTCACATTCCGATTGAATTCGTTACTGATCAAATTCTACCACAATCACCAAAAGCTTATTCTTCTTTTTCATGGAGCTGTTTGTATATGGTCTCTGCGTCATAATCCGGCGAGCTTTTCTCTATGACGTCATAGATCTGCCGAATCCGGGAGACAGGTTCTTCTAACATGTCTGCTGTGGCTTCGGCGGTGTATCCTTTTTGATGCTTTTTAATAACCTTCTCTATAATTTTAGAAGCTGCGCCTTCAGTCCTGCCGGCATTTCTGCCTTTCAATTCCGATTCCTTAAAGTCGTCCGCAAACAATTCTTTTAATGCCTCACACATATTTGATCCCTCCTTCAACTTTTCCCAGTTTGCACGCATGACTGCGTCTGCGAGTGCCTGATATAGCTTTGAGTTTTTGTTTTTACTGTAACTTTCTATAAAATTTTTAATCTCACTGCCTGCCTTAAGGTCATTCCTTAAATTGTTGAGCCAGTAATTATGCTCCTTTGACAGCTTCGGGACTATGACAAGCTGTATCGGGATAGCATCCCCGATGAGGTAGTATATGCCGCTGTCCTGCTGTTCCACTGAAAACTTCCGGTCTTGTTCCAGCTTGCGGAGCATGTTCCTTGGATAATGGTAGCATACAAAGGTGATTGTCAGCTCATCTGCCGGGATCAGATCTACTGTCTCCGTATCTGATTTGTAAAGACAGGCGTATGCATAGGTCTTGTAAAAATCATCAATGTCAAGGTCGTCTTCCGGTGATTTGTACTCTATGATATTATACTGCCGGAAAATTCTCCCGATATTCTTTCTGAGTTTTACGTGTTTTTCATTTTTGACCAGCACATCGATCTGCATTGGTTTCTTTGAGATAAGATGCTCCGGATCAAATTCCAGATATTTTGCTTCGTCTCCGAACTCAATCTGCAGTGCCGCATCAAATGCCGGATTCCACTGGATCTTTTCATCGTTGGTATTCAATCCTATTCCTCCTTTTATGATAATAGAATGTTGTGTTTTTTTCAATGCATAGGGTGGATTTTCTGTTGATTTTTTCACAGGTGGGTATGCAAAAAATATCAGTCAGATCAAATGCTCCCTGCATTGCAGTTGTTCATCAAAATGGACTCTCCTGCCGAACCGGCGCTGAATTTTGAGATCATATCCTCGACCTTATATCAGGTTTTGGATCTGCAGACAGAAACGTTGTTAAGAATGATCACGATTATGAATTTTTCATAATCGTAACTGTTATTTGTCTGCGACTTTGATGTAGGCTTAGTATAAAGCAATCTTAGAATTGTGTCAATGAAAATCCGTCAATCTATGTTACGTGCGGCAGAACCCAATATAGGCACTTATTCCATAACCGTGAGTTCCATAACATAAATTGCAGATTTTGTGGTGCTTTCTTAGGGTGTGAAGGGCAGATATAAGCGTCCTCTCACAAGTCAGAATTTTATATGTTAATGAAAAAGAAAAACGGTATAAACGAAATATTATGTTTCTGTTCGCTGGACATTCCGATAAGCCTCTAAAGAGTCTTATCTCCATAGCTCACAAAGAAAATAATATTTGTTTATACCGTTTTTCTTTCATTTACGCTGTGAATGACTTGTGAGAGGACGCTTATACATGCCCGGTCAACGTTATGAATCGCACCACAAAATCTGCAATTTACGTTATGGAACTCACGGTTATGGGATGAGTGCCTATGAGATAACGGCAAAATTCAAGAGGTTCAATGCCTTATGATTCGTCGATGTTAAAGGGCACACCTCCCGGAGTTTCATCTTTGGGTTCTGCCGCTCGTATTCTGGATTGACGGATTTTCACAATCTGGATATTGCATGCCACACAGTCTTGGCTTAATAAAAAATAGAACTGATTTGTTTTCAGGATTTTGGGAGCGGCCGGTCCTTAGAAAGCAGACATTGCGATTTCAAAAGACAATGTAATTGGATTTTGAAATCACGATGGATGCTTTCTTAGTACCGCTGCCAGCGACAACAAGCGGAAGCGCTCCTGAAAACAAACAGTTCTATTTTTTATATTTCTATACACTTTGTTGGCATGCAATACAACATAACCTTAGGAAATCCGTGCCACCACCTACAGGCGGCAGTTCATAAGTTAAACTCCGGTTAATCCTCTTTAGGCATTTTGATTGCAATATGCACATCATCCAACTGTTTCTGTTCAACAGTTGCAGGTGCGCCCATCATGATATCCATTGCATTTTTGTTCATTGGGAATGGAATAATCTCACGGATACTTTCCTCTCCACAGATGAGCATGATCATACGGTCTACACCCGGAGCGATACCGGCATGTGGTGGTGCTCCATAACAGAATGCATTGTACATGGCAGGGAATTTTGCTTTCACATCATCCTCGCCGAGTCCGACTAACTCAAAAGCTTTGATCATGATCTCAGGATCATGGTTACGTACTGCACCGGAGGACAGCTCAACACCGTTACATACAAGGTCATACTGGTATGCCAGAATATCTAATGGATCCTGATTGTTTAATGCGTCCATTCCGCCCTGTGGCATAGAGAATGGGTTATGACAAAACTCTAATTCGCCGGATTCCTCACCGATTTCATACATCGGGAAATCAACGATCCAGCAGAACTCGTAGCAGTCTTTCTTCATATGCTTATCGCTTGCTGCACCAAGAAGTTTACGGAGAACACCTGCTGTTTTCTGTGCGGCTAATTTTTTGCCTGCTGTCAGACCAACAAAATCACCCGGTTTTAATCCAAGAGCTGCGATTACGGCTTCTTTTCTGTCCTGTAAGAACTTTGCGATTCCTCCGACAAGTTCTCCATTTTCATCTAATTTGAACCAGAATGCTTTGTTTGCAGTCTGAACTTCTACTTCTGCGCAGATTCCATCGATCACTTTTCTGGTCGCAGTAAATCCGTCAACTACGATTGCTTTTACAGTCTGTCCCTCAAATGGTCCGAATCCGCAGTCTGCCATAACTTCTGTTGCATCCTGTAATACAAGGTCAATACGAAGATCCGGCTTATCACTTCCATACTTATCCATAGACTCCAGATATGGAATACGGACAAATGGGGCTTTGGATGCTGTCTTGTATACACCATATTTTTCAAATACAGGTGGCAATACTTCTTCTACAACTGAGAATACGTCCTCCTGGGAAGCAAATGCCATCTCCATATCCAGCTGATAAAACTCTCCCGGAGAACGGTCTGCTCTTGCATCCTCATCACGGAAGCATGGTGCGATCTGGAAATAACGGTCAAACCCGGATGCCATTAAAATCTGTTTGAACTGCTGTGGTGCCTGTGGCAGTGCATAGAATTTTCCCGGATGATTTCTTGCAGGAACAAGGTAATCTCTTGCTCCTTCCGGGGAAGAACAGGTAAGGATCGGTGTTGTGATCTCCATGAAGTTTAAGGAGTTCATCTTCTGACGAAGTTCGGCAACGATCTTACTTCTCAATACAATGTTTCCTTTGACAGCAGGGTTACGAAGATCAAGATAACGGTATTTTAATCTTGTGTTCTCATCTGCATCTTTGGACTGGTTGATTTCAAATGGAAGTGCATTGTAAATACATTTTCCCAAAATTTCGATCTTCTCCGGAACAACTTCGATCTCACCAGTCGCAAGGTCTTTGTTCTTGCTGGAACGCTCTCTTACCACACCTGTCACAGAGATCGTAGACTCCTTATTCACACTGTCGATCACCTGCATCATCTCTTCGGTCTCGATCACAACCTGAGTTGTACCATAGAAATCACGAAGAATCAGGAATCCAAGATTTTTACTTACTTTACGGATGTTCTCATACCATCCAACGATTGTTACGTTTTTACCTGCATCGGAAAGACGTAACTCGTTACAATTATGAGTTCTTGACTGAATCATTTTCTTAACTCCTTGTTTTTTATTCCTTACAGCAATCGGGACGTTAAATAGCCTTTGTATCATTCAGGCTGTCCAGACTGCCTGTCTTTATAGGTTTTATCATTGCAGCAGATCCTGCTTTGACACTTTTTTAATCTTACACCATGAAGTGCTATTTTTCAACGTTTTTTCTCGCAATAGAAAGAAAAACGCCATAGTTTTTGCTATAGCGTTTCCATTCTGAATTATCTAGTTATTAAAAAATTCCACAATATCCTTATAGCCTTCCGCTGCAAGTTTTTCCTTCTGGAACTTCTTGTTCTTGTTCATGCGGACAACTAATACCTGTTTGCCAGCCTGACGCTCCTCCTGCGCTTTTGCGATCACATCGACGAGCTTGTCTGCCGGATAGCCTTTCTCGATGAGATATGCAACTTTCGGACGCTGCATCGGAACTGTAAATCCGCTCTCCATCAATAAGAGTACAATGCGTTCAAAACCGATGGAAAATCCACAGGCCGGTACATCCTGTCCTGTGAACTTGCCAACCATCTTATCGTAACGTCCACCGCCGCCGCAGGCTGCGCCAAGCTCCGGCATCGCGATCTCAAAAATCGTTCCGGTATAGTAGCTCATGCCGCGAACAAGAGTCGGATCAAATACCAGTTTGAAATCTGCCTGTTTTGCAGCGTTGACACTGTTAATGATCTCTAATAAGTTTTTCTCAACGTCTTCCTCTAAAAAGCCTTCCAGAGTCTTTGCGATATAACAGATTCCATCGATTCCGTTTCCTGCTTCCTCCACACCTTTGAAAAGTCCGAGGTATTTGTCGATGGATTCTTTTGCATAACCTTCTTTTGCAAGTTCTTCTGCGACACCATCAAGACCGATCTTGTCCATTTTATCAAGGATAATGAATACGGTATCGTAATCTTCCTCTGCAAAACCACTGTAGGCTGCCATTGCTTTCAAAATACGTCTCTCGTTGATACGGATTTCAAAATTTTTAAATCCTAATTTTCCGATCGTTGTAGTTGTTGCAAGGATCAGTTCTATCTCTGCGAGATTACTCGGTTCTCCGATAATATCGATGTCACACTGCATAAACTGACGGTAACGTCCGCGCTGCGGTCTGTCTGCGCGCCACACATTTCCCATCTGTAACGCCTTAAATGGAGATGGGAGATCATTGGCATTGTTCGAATAATAACGGACCAATGGAACCGTCAGATCATAACGCATTCCAAAATCCACTAAATCTGTTTCATCCTTTGCCTCTGCGATTTTTAGCTTCTCGCCACGCTTCATTACTTTAAAAATTAACTTCTCGTTCTCCCCACCCTGCTTGCTGCTTAAATTTGCAATGTTCTCCATGCAAGGGGTCTCAATCTGTGTAAAACCGAAATTCCGGTATGTCTCTTTGATCACCTGCTGCACATAATCACGAATCTGCATTTCCTCTGGTAAAATATCTTTCATGCCGTTTACCGGCTTCTTGCTTAATGCCATTGGTTTTCCTCCATTTTCATCTATCTCAGACAGCCAGACCTGTGTCTGGCGTTGCTTATCCTTGTCTATTATACGGTTTGATATAACTCATGTCAAAGTATTTTGTATAAATCGGTACGTTTCCGAAAAAAAAGAGCGGTACGCTGTGGTATCGCTCTTTCATCATTCTTTTCAATTGAATAATCTTACTGCTTTTCAACAGAAATAACAGTTCCATTAAATGGATCAACCTCTGAGATTTCACCTGTATATGTAACCTTTACAGTATCTCCACCAGCTACATTTTCCAGTCCTTCCGGTGCTGTCTCAAAGCTGAATTCATATGCTGCGCCAGACTCATCTGTGATAACAAACATGAAATCTTTGATCTCATCAATTGTTCCTGTGATCGTCTTTTCCTCTCCCTGATCTGCTGTGTTCTGTACATCTGCTGTCTGCTCCGTACTCTCTGCTGCCTGTGATTCAGAAACCGCCGGTGCAGAAGTCTCTCCTGCATTGTCAGTCTTAGCGCCACATCCTGCTGCAAGTGATAATGTTAATAAACCTGTCAATAATAACGCATATCTTTTTTTCATAATAATCGATATCTCCTTTTCATCTCTGCTGGCTTTTCTTTTGTTGTCTGCCAAATTTTTCTTTTTAACAGGTATCACTATAACACATAATTTTAAAGCATTCTTTAAGATTTATGGAAGAATGTCTTTTTCATTTTTTAATTTATCATAAATGTTTTTCTGATCTCAGCTTTTGCAGGCATTTCAATCCTTTCATCTGTCTCCAAGATATCAGGTATACGATTCTACCGTCCACATAAACTCTCTTGGTGACATTTCCGGCTCCGCACGTCACGTCCTGTATGCATTTGTATATTCAGTTATCAAGGAATGTAGTATTCTCCTCTCTACTGTTTCTCCGCTTCCCATTCTAAAAAAGGAACCGGAAATATCCTTGTAAATATATTAATACACAGCCTATATTACTGTTATATTTGTGTTGTTCTTTAATCTTAATATGTATAAATGCTTTTAGCATTTCCATAATCCATGCAGGTTACAATATGCATATACTTCTTCTACCTGTTCACCATCGCAAAGACAAAAATCTGCTACCGGCTCCTGCCCTGGATTTAACTGTTTTCTGTATATTCCCTGATTGGTATTTAATGTAATCCACTCAATGAAATGTTCTTCAAGCATTGGATGTTTTGTCTCTCCGACCACGACATGAACATGACTGCCTTCCACTGTATATACAGGTGCGTGCTTCTCAACAGCAGCATCTGTCACTCCGGCTTTTAATTCCTGCATAGGTTCTCCGCAGTTACGGCATTCCCATACCTTAACTTATACATTGCTTTCCTATCCATTTTTTTCTTTCTTTACCTTCTCCCTGCATTTCGGGCAAATGCCTTTAAATGAAATATCATAATCCAAAAACTCAATTCCATGAGTGTTATGAATTCTTTCCAGCAAATCCGGTATTTGATCCATATCCACATCAAAAATTTCACCGCACTTTATACATCTTACATGGTAATGATTTTTCAATGTAAAATCAAATCGGTTCGGTCCATCCGGAACTTCAACCTTTCTTAATGCACCTTCCTCTACCAATATATCAAGATTTCTATATACAGTTCCTTTTCCGATTGTAGGATATGCTTCTTTTACAAATTCATACACTTCATTTGCCGTAACGTGTCTTCTCATTTCGTATACGGCATTTCTTACAAGATCTTTTTGAATGGTATTTCTCCTACTTATCATTCGTTCTCCTTATTAGGATTGTTTCTAAATTAAAATTGTTTACCTCTATTATCCTATTATCAACGAAAATAGTAATAATTCTCATTATTATAAAAGATGCCAAACCAAGCATCTTTTATCTGAATCACTATTTTATTTTGCGTTCAAATACATATTCTGAATCTGAAGATAAATCAGACCTAAACGAATATCCGAGTCTGTCAAATTTCTGAATCTCCACCGGATTTTCAATATTATTTTCTGCTATGAATCTGACCATTTCACCACGAGCCATCTTGGCATAGGTACCTTTTGTTACCAATTTATCTCCGGATAACTCACAAAATACAATCGTAATATATCTGTCCTGTGGTGTCAGATACTTTTCTATACATTTTGAGTATTCTTTTGATGCAAGATTAATGATAATCCTACTGTCATCGATTACTGAGCGGTATAACAATTCTCCCCAGTACTCATACAGATTTTTTGCATCTCCAATTCCAACCTTTGCCTGCATTTCAAGACGATAAGGAGTCACACCATCCATTGGTTTTAAAATGCCATAAAACGCAGACAAGATTCTTAAATGATTTTGCAAATACTCAAACTGCTGGATTTCAAACACAGATGGTGCCATATATTGAAATGCAATCCCTTCATATGCTAAAACAGCCGGAGTAAGCCTGTTATAAAGATCCATATTTTCCAATCTGTTAAAGTTCTGCTCTGCAATCTTGTCATTACATTTCCAGATAGCTTTCAGTTCTTCTTTTGAATTGCTTTTCATCCAGTTTAATACTTCTGCTGTCTTATCAATATAGACAGGCAGTTCAACCGGTGCTAAGTTATCGGTATCTGCAATCATCTTTTTTGCAGGTGATAAAATAATCTTCATTATGCCAATTCCTTAAGCATATTTTCAGGATCATCTGCCGCCTTGACTTTATCATTTGCCTTTATAATGATTCCCTGCTCATCAATAAGATATGTAGTTCTTACTACACCCATAGATACTTTTCCATAGTTTTTCTTTTCTTTCCAGACATCATATGCTTCAATAACTTTACGCTCCGGATCTGCTAATAGCGTAAATGCCAGTCCATATTTTTCTTCAAATCTCTTGTGAGAGGCTACAGAATCCTTACTGACTCCAAGGATCACTGCACCTTTCTCGGTAAATTGAGGATAACGCTCTGAAAAACCACATGCCTGTTTTGTACATCCTGGTGTATTATCCTTTGGATAAAAATATAAGATCACTTTTTTTCCTGCATAATCGCTTAATTTATGCATTTCTCCATTCTGATCCGGCAATTCAAAATCCGGTGCTTTGGTTCCTGACTCTAACATTTACTATTCCTCTGCTTCTGTATTTTCTACCTGTTTTCTTGTTCTCTTATTACCTGAAATCATTTTATGTCCCGTATACATGGACATGATCATACATATAAGAGTGCTGCATGCAAAATACTTATGACCTGATTTAGAGCCTTTATATCCAGTATAAAAAGTTCCAATCATAGTAATTAACGCTCCGATTGACCAATACTTATGTGCTTTCATTTTATACCTCCAAATTGATTAAACTTTTTCCAAAATAAATATCTCTGAATCATTAACAATATTATACATTCCATCCATCACTTTCGACAATCAGAGAAAGATACTGATCTTTGGACCATCCCTGCTGAAATCTATAAGGGCATCATGAATGAATCTGCTCCCGTCGCAAACTATACCAATGAGTTAATGGCTACCCGTTTTTCTGTAACATTCATACTATGCTAATGAAAACAATCTCTCATTTTACGTGAAATATCTGCATCCACAAAACCTTTTTCTGCCATTTCATCAAGTATATCACATGTTTTTTCATGCGACATTCCTTTCTTATATGGACGTTCTTCCGTAAGCGCCTGATAAATATCAACACATGCCATAATTCGTTCTTGTTCATTTAATTCATCTGCAGTTTTTCCAAATGGATACCCTTTCCCATTTAGTTTTTCATGATGTAATGCAGCCCAATCTCGTATATCTTCAAAACCATCTACTTGTGACAACATAAGATATGTGTAGCCCGCATGGTTTTTCATTTTATCAAATTCTTCATCCGTAAGTTTATCCGGTTTTTCTAATATTTCATTACCGACCGCCATTTTTCCGATATCATGCAATGCTCCCGCCAGATACATTTTTTCGATATCTAAAACATCATATCCAATATACTTTGCAAACTGCGCAGCCTTTTCTGCAACACCAATAGAGTGTCTACTTGTAAAGGGAGATTTATAATCAACAATATTCGCAAAGAAATCTGCAATATTTTTACAAGTATTCCAATCAAACATCTGTTTTTTTCTTGGAACGATCTCCCATAACTTTGACTCAAAAGATCCATCCTCTAACGAAACAAATATTTCTTTTGATATCATTTCAAAAAAGGCTTCTACACACTCATCATCAAATAATAATCCTTTTTGTTTTACAAGAAATTCACAACATTTATCCCATTTTTCCTGTCTAAATTTTATGTTGTTAGCAATCGCATCTATTACATCCGCAAGATGAATAATCCTTGCAAATAAAGGAACCTCCTGCCAAGCCAACGATATCTATGCTTAACTGTTTTTCATCCATAAATCTCTTTCATAAACTCCTATATATCACATCATTCCTGTGGAATCTGTCCATCAACATACAAAATATGATTTACTAACCATTCCGTAAGGTATGTCAAAATCTTCATAATCTGCTATATGCTTCATCCGCATATGTAAACAACTGTTTATGTTGTTCATCAATCATTTTTATTCCAATGTAATACTCTGGTTTCATCTCAAACATAATCTTACCCCTTTTCTTCTATTTTTTAGTTGTTTCTATCCAACTCATTATTAGGAACAATTCTTAATATCAATTATAAAACCTATCTAATTTTTGTCAATCAAATAATAGTAATAACATTATCCCGTTCCAGCAAAAGCAACCGCATACTTTTCGTATTTCCCAGCACTCATTATCTAAGTTCAAGGGAACTAGAAATATAAAAATGGAAGTCTTGCTCCTTGCAGTATTCTTTTATTTTTGGGATTAGTTTTGGGTTCGTTGTATATTCCAACAGATATACTTCCATTCCATCTGCTTTGCACGCTTCCAAATATTTGCAGAATAGCTGTAAGACCTTCAAAAATACTCTCGCGTGGAGCGTAATAATATACATCACAATTATCTATAAAGAACCCATTAACACCTTTTTCATATAGTTCCTGAGAAAGCTGTCCTATAAACTTCTGCCAGTCTGGGTTTGCTACATCCACCCATTATTCTTCCTCCCAATGCTCATACTCACCGATTGCCAGTTCCGCATAGGTTGTATAGTACTCCCTGAAGTTTTCAATCGACCCAATATTTAGATATGTATATACGACTGTTCCATTTTGATGGAGCAATTCAATATCCCTTTTTGTAAAATACTGTGCATCAATTACAATCGTTTCATACATTTTAAATCGTTCCAAAGATGAGGCGTCCGCATTTAAAAACACCCCATAATCGTTTTTCTCAAATTCCTTTGCCTGATTGGCTTTCACAAAAAAACATCCACCAATAAACATTAGAACAAATAATACAGCCAAGGCTGCTGGTTGTTTGATTCTCTTCCCACACAATGCCTCCCACATCCTTTCTGTGACTCTCGTTTTTTCCTCATGACTATCACATTTTACACATTGATGATTATGTTTTCCCAGATTTGTTGCTCAATTTGTATTCAAATTTTACCATAAAACTTGTGAACAGTTCTACCGTCATTTTGGAATATATGAGAAAAGGACGAACTCATCTTCTAAAATGAATTCGTCCTTTAAGGCACAGTTATTAGGTTGTTTCAATACATCTTGATGTACTATTTCAGGAAAAAAACCCTTTTATTCTTCTGCAAAAAGTTTCTGCTTCCGCTCAATCATCTCATCAATCCTTGCGATATACTGTGCTACATCCTTGACATTCTCGCATCTTTCGATCCGATGAGTGCCATCCTGATCTTGTTCATTCCAGACACGTTTCGTTGAAGCTCCCGCTCCACACGCCACGATGGTCTGTTTCTCCTCCATGATCAGAATGTTATAAATTCCTGCTTTCCCCGGACTTGCGTAACCGACATTTTCCAGATTGCCAGCCATGCTCTTCTGCCGATACAGATAATATGGTTCTAATCCCATCTCTTTTGCATATTCTGCGGTGAGGTTCATATGCTCTGTGGTGTTGACCATCTTGTAATCTTTATAATCTTCCTTAAACATGTTAAGCCGTGCCGCCCTCTTTAATGCAAGTGAATGCACGGTAAGATTATCCGGTTTTAACGCTTTTACCTGCTCTAAGGTATCCCTGACATCCTCAAGGCTTTCCTCCGGCAGTCCCATGATAAGATCCATGTTAATATCATCGAATCCAAGCTCTCTCGCAAGCTGAAAACTCTCCACGGTCTGTGCCACGGTATGCCTGCGCCCGATGATTTTTAATGTCTCATCTTTCATCGTCTGCGGATTGATGGAAATTCTTGTGATGTCCCATTTTTTCAACGTTTCTAATTTTTCTCTTGTGATGCTGTCCGGACGTCCGGCTTCCACTGTAAACTCCAGACAGTGTGACAGATCAAAGCTGCATCGGATTTTACGGATCAGCCGGTCAAGCTGATATGGCTCCAGTGTTGTCGGTGTGCCCCCTCCAATGTAAATGGAATTCAGATGTTTTTTTCCAAATTTTACTGCTACATAATCCAGTTCTTTTTCCAAGGCATCCAGATAGCTGTCCACTTTCTGTCTCCAGCTCACTAATGGGTAGGATGTAAACGAACAATACAGGCAGGTTGTCGGACAGAATGGGATTCCGATATAAAGACTGTAGCCGTTCTCGTAATCGATCTTTTTTAAGATTTCAAGCTCACGCTCTGCGATATCAATGGAAAGATCGATTTTCTCATCGGATGCAAAGTACGTTTTTTGCATGTAGGCTCTGATCTCTGCCTCCGTTTTTCCTTCCTCTAAAAATTTCATCGGGATTTTCGTTGGCCGGATTCCTGTCAGAGTCCCCCACGGAAGCTTTTTGCCCGTGATCTCTGATAATATCTGATAAAAATTCTGTTTCAATTCGTTTTTCGTTTCCGTGCGGTCTAAAAAATCTACCGGAAAACTTCGGTCATGACTCTCCTGATTTTTTTCCTTCCACTCAATTTTTATCTGCTGTGGCTCATACTCCACCTGAAACTGTAAGGTGATCTCTTCCTCATATTTTTTATCTTCTGCCGTTGCACTCACATTTTCCTCCGGGAAAAATGCTTTGATGAGCGAATGTATGTCATACTCAAATTCCGGCTGGTTTAATTTTGCTAATATCATGCTTTCCTCCTACAAATATGGATTGTACATCCGCTCTGTTCCAATCGTTGTCATATCTCCATGCCCTGTATACACGGCGGTCTCATCAGGAAGCGGCATGAGTTTTTCCCGGATCGCATGGATCAGCTGGGAAGCACTTCCCTTCGGGAAATCAGTCCTTCCAATAGAAGTCTGAAAGAGGCTGTCTCCGCTGAATAACGTGTTCTGATAAGGAAAATAATAGCAGCAGCCTCCCACCGTATGTCCCGGTGTTAAAAATACCCGTATATGAAATCCTGCAAGATCTATTTCCTGCTCATCTTTTAAATATTCATCGGCATAGAACACAAGCTCGCTTCCCTGCCATCCGCTCAGATTCAACTGCGGATTTTCCAGTGTCTCTTTTTCTTTTTCCTGCGCGTATATTTTTATATGCAAAAGCTGCGCCAGCTCCCCTGCCCCTGTCGCATGGTCAAAATGTCCATGTGTCAGAAGAATTGCCACAGGTTTCAATCCCTGCTCTTTCACTTTCTCTGCAAGTTGTTTTGCACTTGCACCCGGATCAATGATCAGTACTTCTTTTGTGTCATCATTGATCGCAAAATAGCAATTGGTCTGTACCGGACCTACTACATATATCTGTATACTTAATGGTGCCATCTTTTTCTTCCTCCATAAAAAGATGAAAGAAACCACCTGAGCCAGATCAGCCGGTGGTTCTCTCAATATCAATAATACTGTCTATCTGACGAAGCTTGTCGATCACGCTCGTCAACTCTGCTTTTCCTTTTGTGTTAAATGAAATATCAATGGTTGCGATTCCCTGCTTACTCGTCTTGGAATGGATCGCATTGATATCAATCGCACGCTCTGTAAAGGCTCTTGTGATATCCACGAGAAGCCCGGTACGGTTATTGCAGAATACTTTGATCTCTGCCAGATAAAGACCGGAATTGCCGGATTCTTCATCATGCTGCCACTCTGCATCGATGAGACGTTCTCTCTCCATATCTGAAAGATTGATGATGTTGATGCAATCTGTCCGGTGAATGGAAACACCGCGTCCTCTTGTCACAAATCCTACGATCTCGTCCCCCGGAACCGGACTGCAGCATTTTGAAAAATGGACTGCCACGTCATAAAGTCCCTTTACAATGATACCGCTCTTTGATTTTTTCTCCGGGACTTTTTCTTTATTTTCGGAGATTGTCTCAAGAACTTCCTCGTCTGTAATACGTGCAAGGTGGTCTTTCTTATATTCCTCGTACATGCGGTTCACGATCTGACCTTCTTTTAAACCGCCATGACCAACAGTTGCAAGGCAGGAATTCCAGTCGTGAAAACCATACTTTCGCATGATTTTATCCTGATACTCTGGTCTGTTGATATCGGAAAGGTTGATCCCCTTTGATTTACAACAGGATGCAAGCAGTTCTTTTCCTCTTACGATATTTTCTTCCTTCAACTCACTTCGGAACCACTGATTGATCTTATTCTTTGCCTGCGTGCTCTTTACAATATTCAGCCAGTCGCGGCTTGGTCCCTTGGAATTCTGAGAAGTCAACACCTCAATCCGGTCACCATTCTGGATCACATAATCAATCGGAACAAGCTTTCCGTTGACTTTGGCTCCGATCATTTTGTTTCCGACCGCCGAATGGATGCTGTACGCAAAATCAATTGGCGTAGAACCGTTTGGCAGGTTTTTTACATCTCCTGTCGGTGTGAAGCAGAAAACCGTATCCGAAAACAGGTCGAGATCACTTTTTAACAGACTCATAAACTCCTTGTTATCGGACATATCCCTCTGCCACTCTAAAATCTGTCTCAGCCAGCTTAACTTCTCTTCCTCGGTAACGGTCATTGGTGCTGCAGCACCGCCATTATTGCTTGCCTCTTTGTATTTCCAGTGAGCGGCGATACCGTACTCAGCAGTGCGGTGCATCTCATAGGTACGGATCTGGATCTCGAACGGCTGTCCTGTCGGTCCGATCAATGTCGTGTGAAGTGACTGATACATGTTCGGTTTTGGCATGGCAATGTAATCTTTGAACCGGCCAGGGATCGGTTTATACATCTCATGGATGACACCAAGTGCCGCATAACAGTCTTTTACGGAATCCACGATAATACGGATTGCAAACAGATCATAAATCTGATCCAGCGTTTTATCCTGATTCTTCATTTTCTTATAAATACTGAAAAAGTGCTTTGCCCGCCCATCGATCTGCGCCGGAATTCCGGCTTCGTGAATATGTTTTTTTACCTCTTCCACAAGGCTCTGGACATAATCATCCCTGACACTTTTTCTCTGGGCGATCTGATGAACCAGATCATAGTATGCTTCCGGCTCTAAATATTTTAAAGACAGATCGTCTAATTCGATCTTAATTTTGGAAATACCAAGACGCTGGGCGATCGGCGCATAGATATCCATTGTCTCGCGCGCTTTTTCCTTCTGTTTCTCCGGCGTCATGTATTTCAGTGTCCGCATATTATGCAGGCGGTCTGCCAGTTTGATCAGGATCACACGGATATCCTTTGCCATGGCAAGGAACATTTTTCTTAAATTCTCTGCCTGAACTTCCACCTTATCCGCATCGTAGGACAACTGCCCTAATTTTGTGACACCATCTACCAGCAGTGCAACCTCTGCACCAAACTCCTGTTTGATCTCCTCGTCGGTCATAACGGTATCTTCCACCACATCATGCAAAAGTCCCGCTACGATCGTCTCCTTATCAAGCTCTAACTCTGCTAAAATAATCGCAACGCACAATGGATGGATGATATACGGTTCTCCCGATTTTCTTACCTGCCCCTTATGTGCCTCGTATGCAATGTTGTATGCCTTCTCTATCAGACTGATATCCGTAGATGGATGATACTTACGGACACTGGCGATCAATTCCTGATATAATTTTTCGGGACTCTCAAACTCCTTCATTGGTTTGATACTATTGTCCTCTTCTTTTACGATTTTCTCTAATTCTTCTGACGAAAGTTCTGCCATGTAGATCACCCACTTTTATCTATGCTTTTGTGTATAATATATGATTATATTTTATTTTCTATCAAAAATCAACGCTTAAACTTTGCATCCGGCTTCCATCACCATTCTATCTGATAATCTGACATCAGGACGCCGTCTATTTCCCGGTCACCGCAATATGAAAAACCTAATTTTATGGCAAGTTTTTCAGAAAGAGCATTTTCTTTTTGAATCAGACAGTGCAAGAGATGTACCTGCAGCTCCTCTCCTGCATATTGCATGATCGCCTGACAGACTTCATAGGCATAACCCTGATGTTGAAAGGATGTCCGGATCGCATACCCCAATTCCATATCTCCATTTAACTCTTCCCGATGTTCCACACCAGCCCTGCCGATCAGTGTGCCCGTTTTTTTCTCAAAAACGAGCCATATTCCATATCCGTAAAAACGATACATATTTTCGATATAGGCTTTCTGATATTCCAGCTCTTCCTCATATTCATATAACCCCTCCATATAATCGGTCATTCCGGGTTCTGCATACATGGAAAAAAGGTCATCCAGATCAGAAAGTTCCAGTTCTCTCACAATACAGCGCTCCGTCTCCAGAATCGTCCATGGAATGTTGAAATGTCTCTCATACACACGCTGTAAAAACGTCATATCGACTTCCTCGAACCCCTCGACGACCATATCGGCATGAAGAAATGTATCCGTTTCCGGCTTCTGATAGGCAATCGCCGGGACATCCACATCTCTGGCAAGGTCTAAAAGAGACTGATTCGAAGATAGAAAAATGATATCTCTGCTCCGCTTCTCTGACAGCTGATGAAAGGCTTCCTCTTTTTTCATTAATACAAATGTAGTTTGTTTGATCCCTGCAAGATTTTCTCTTAACAAAGAAACTTCCCGCTCCGGTATCTGCGACACCCATATCTGTTTTGGATACTCTTTCTTATTATAATATGGCAAACCTGTTCTCCTTATTGATTGTTATGCACAAAACAACCGGTATCTGAACAGATACCGGTCATTCTTTTAAAACCCATGAATTAATATGCAATATTTACATCGACATTTCCCTTGATTCCTGGAACACTTCCCTTGGAAGAATACTGCCACATGTTATATTTTCCTTTGTAATTGCAGGTTGTGTTGTACTGTGCAACCCAGATAAAGTAGTTACTGAATGCAGATGCATCAATTTTATTATTGTACCAGCTCTTGCTTGCGTAAACACCTGCTTTTCTTCCACCGTTTGCAATGGTCTTACAGAACGCAGCCACGCATGCTGTTCTGGTGCCTTTATCTAATCCGTTGGCACGTGCTGCTCCGCTTCCGTTCTCTGTATCGACGAAGATCGGGTAAGACAGATTGTATCCAGAGCATAAGGTCAATGCCATACTTGCTTCCTCAACAGCTTCTGCCTCCGTTGTGGCCTGCGTGAAGAAGTAAACACCCACATTAATACCGTTTGCAGTTGCACCCTGAATATTTTTCTTGAAGCAGGAATCCTCTACCAATGCTCCTGTCTGTGATCCACGGTAACCAACACGGATAATTGCAAAGTTGATACCTGCTGCCTTTACAGATGCCCAGTCAATATTTCCCTGATGGCTGGATACATCAATACCGTTCTTTCCGGAACCCTGCTGTAATGCTCCATCACTTCCGAAGTTGTAAGAGATACCGCTGATCACTTGACTTCCTGTTACACGCTGATGGTTGCTGGTGTAGTAATATACTTTTCCATCAATGGTCTGCCATCCGGTGTAAACCGGCTCGGTGTAGTAAGTTCCGTTTGCATTGTAATCTGCCACGGTTGCTGGTTTTTTACACTCGGAATCTTTGTAAAGTAATCTACCGGATTTATCTTTTAACTGGGTTGTTGTATTTCCAGTAAAATCATTCACGGTAACTGTACATGTGATTTTCTTGTCACTTGCGGTTGTCTTGGTATCGCCCGGTTTGGATAAGTATGTGATCGTACCTGTTACAGTTGCACTTCCTTTTCCAACTGCTGTCAGTGTACATCCTGTTTTCGCTCCATTAGATACCTTTACAACTTTTTCGTTGCTGCTAGCCCATGTAATATTTGTGATAATATTGCCTGCGTCTGTCAATGTTGCTGTGAGACCAATTGCATTTGCATTATTAATAGTGCTGTTATATAAAGCTGCCGTCTGTGGTACTGTGACAGATGCACTGGCTGCGGTTGCAGCTTTTACCCATTTTAGTGTGTATGCTGTTGTGCCTGCTGCCACTTTGATCTTCGTGGAACCTTCTGCCAGTTTATATCCCTGTGCCTCATAAGAAGATGCCTGTATCTCAGTAGCAGTAGCATCTACTGTGATATCTTCACTTTTGGATTCTTCTGCTTTGGTCTTTCCATCAGCCTGAAAGAAATTATGTGTTACCTTATAAGTAGCCTTATCTGCTGCTGTTGCAACCCACATGATGGTATATTCTTTTGCACCATCCTGAATCGTAAGGGTTGTACCGTTGGAAGCTTTATATCCGTCATATGTTTTTGCAGATGACACCGTTTTCGCATCCTTTGCAACAGTTACTGTCTCTTTTTCATCTGCTTTGTCTGCTTTTGTTTTTCCATCGTTTTTATAAAACATATGGACAATGGTAATTTCATATTTATCTGGTTTCGTATCATCCGGCTTTGTCTCTGTACCATCTGTTTTGTCTCCAGATGTTCCATTCTGGCTACTGTTTCCACCAGATGCTCCCTGCTGACCACCTGTACTCTCACCACTTCCACTATTTCCAGAACCATTATTCTGACCACTGCCAGTTCCCTGACCACCAGTAGTTTCCGAACTGCCTTCACTCGGTGTTGTCGTTTCCGATGGTGTTGTTGTTTCTGATGATTTTGGTGCTGTTGTTTCTGATGATTTTGGTGTTGCTGTTTCCGATGATGTCTCGGATGATGTAGTCACACCAGATGATTCCGTTCCTGTAGCATGGTATCCCACACGTTTTGCGGAAGCCGTCACTGCTGCCTGTGCAATGTCCACTTTTGTCGATCCACCAACGGAAGCAGTAGGGAAGTTGGAAGTATCCACATCTCCTGCCCCAACTTTGGATGGTGTACAGGTACTGTCAACCGTTTCCACTGTATCCTGAATAACAGCCTCCACCTCAACATTGTCTACCTCTGCATCCTCTGCCGGTGCTACTTCTGCTGCGGATTTGATCTCGTCTTTGACATCTACCTTGGTGTATTCAATCTTGTCCTTAACTGTTACTTTGTAAGAATTCTCTTTTGAGATATATCCATCAATCTCATTCAAAGAGACATCATATTTTCCGGCATCAATACTTTTAATGTAAATAATACCATCTTTATCATCATCTGAATATGTAGTTGATTTTGCCTTCTTCTTGTCTGCCTTGATCGTGATCTCAAAAGGCTGTCCCTTTACATTTTTCGAGGACTCGTCCTGAATCTTGATCTTCAGATCCTTCTCAATAGAACTTCCGACCAATGTAACAGTTTCCGGTTCTGCCGCCTCTGTTTCTTCCGTGACAACCTCTTCGACTGCCACAACTTCTTCCGTCGGTTCTTCTGCCACCTCTGTACTTATCACAACATCCGCCACAATTGGTTCCGGCTGATGAAAATGGTCATATAAAAAATATCCTCCTGTCCCGACACCGCCAACTGCTGTCACAGTGGCTACACCTGCTATGATTGCCTGTGTCTTTGTCAGTCCGCTAAGCAAAGTCGCAACCCCTTTTACCTTTCCGGCTGCGCCCTGAACTAAATTTAGAAAATTCATTCTCGTCTCCTCCTTGTCTGCATTTCCAATTACTTATAGTAAATTTTCGTAGTTCACTCTATTATGATAAAGAATCTGTCTGCAGTAATTTCGCTGCTATTCCTTCTTTGTAATCATACGAAGCTAATTATAGCATTTTCCCATATTATGTAAATATAATTTTCCTTATTTTTTTGGAAATTTTTTCCACCAGAAAATATTGTTCTCATTTTCAAATTTACACGCCCTCACAGTCAAATGCCGGGATAAAACTCTCTTCCGCTGTGTCCCCCTCCTGGATAAAACCATTTTCTATCCCGATATCGATCGCATAATCCACCAGTGTCTCATATTCCTCATCGGTAATCCTGCGATTCAATTCCGGATACTTTTCCAGATTGGAAAGTGGGGTGAACTGGTTCATGATACTGATATAAATCATATCTCCGTAAGTTTCATGCAGATACTTTAAAATCTGCATGGAATCCGCCATACAACCGGGCAGTGTCAGATGTCTTACGATCGTTCCACTTAAAATAAGGTTATCTTCATCTCCATTTACAAACACAGCCTTTCCTGTCTGCCGCACCATCTCTGCGATCGCTGCCTTTGCAACCTCTGCATAATCCGGAGCATGGGAATACTTTTTACTCAAAACCGGGCTCATATATTTAAAATCCGGCAGATAAATATCGACGTAACCCTCTAACATTTTGATCGTGTCAACCGTCTCATAACTGCTTGTATTGTATACAACCGGAAGCGTAAGCCCTTCCTTTCGTGCCTGATCCAGAGCCTTCACGATCTGCGGCACAAAATGTCCCGGTGTTACAAGATTGATATTATTGGCTCTTTTTTCCTGCAATTCAAGAAAAATATCCACGAGCCGCTCCAGAGAGATTTCTTTTCCAACCGTTCCGTTTGCGATATTCTCATTCTGACAGAATACACAATGCAGCGAACACCCCGAAAAAAATACAGCTCCCGATCCCGCATCTCCCGAAATGCAAGGTTCCTCCCAGAAATGAAGTGCTGCCCTCGCAACTTTTAAATTTTCTGTCTGCCCACAGATCCCTTTTTCACCCTTTTTCCGGTCTACAAGGCATTTTCTTGGACATAAATCACATTTCACATCTGCTACCTCTTGCTAAACACGTTATTTTCCGCTATTATATAGCAGTCAAAAAGATTTTTACAAAAAAATCTATCTTTTTCATTATAACAAAAGAAAAAGAAATGGATACTATTTTTAACAAAAGTTAATGAATTATTAAGGAGTAAACTATGAGTTTAAAAAATGTAATGGTCGCACAGTCCGGTGGCCCGACAGTTGCAATTAACGCCAGCCTTGCAGGTGTGATCCGTGGAGTCATGGCATCTGATCAGTATGAGACTGTCTATGGATCTGTAAATGGAATCCTTGGTATCTTAAACAATCATTTATTAAATCTGACAGAGATTATGAATGAAAATCCGGCATATCTGGATCGTCTGGAAACAACACCTGCAATGTATTTAGGTTCCTGCCGTCATAAACTGCCGGATTATCTGGATGATGATTCCTCATATGTTTTCATCTTCAAACAGTTTGAATTATACAATGTCGGCGCCTTCTTCTACATTGGCGGAAACGACTCTATGGACACCGTTTTAAAATTATCCGAATACGGCAAAAAAATCGGCAGCAATGTCCGCATCATCGGTATTCCAAAAACAATCGACAACGATCTGTGTGAGACAGACCACACTCCTGGTTTTGGTTCCGCTGCAAAATACATTGCTTCCTCAGTTTTAGAGATTGCCCATGACACTTTTATTTACGCAGTCAAGAGTGTCACAATCATTGAGATCATGGGACGTGACGCAGGATGGCTGACCGCTGCCGCTGCTCTTGCAAGAAACGGATATAATTCCGCTCCACATTTGATTTATCTTCCAGAAGTTCCGTTTGATACGGACGACTTCCTGTTAGATGTAAAACGTATGCTGTTTGAACGCAATAACGTTATCATTGCCGTATCAGAGGGTATCCGGGATGCATCCGGCAATTACATCAGCGCTTCTGAGAAGTCAGTCGATACATTTGGCCACAGCCAGCTGAGCGGCGCCGGAAAAACATTGGAATTCCTTGTGAAAGAAAAATTAGGCGTAAAAGTCCGCTCCATCGAAGTGAATGTATTACAGCGGTGTGCAGCCCATTTAGCATCCAAGACAGACCTTATGGAATCTGTCGAATTAGGAAAAAAAGCCGTTGCGCTCTCCGAGGAAGGCGTAACAGCTTCTATGGTCATCATGAACCGTGTATCTGACGATCCATATACGATTGAATATGGATATGCCGAGATAAAAAATATTGCCAACGAAGCCAGATCCGTTCCTACTGAATGGATCAACGCCGCTGGCAATGATGTTACACAGGAATTAATTGATTACCTCACTCCATTGATCCAGGGGGAATCCAATGTCACCTATGAAAATGGTCTTCCTGTTTATATGGATGTCAGTCATTTGACAAAACATCAATAAATTTTCCAATCTCAGCCCACGCTTTTCTGGATTCTGGCAGCATTTTTGCTGCCATCTGGAAAATGTGGAACATTCCATCATAAATACTGAGTCTTACTTTCACACCCTGATGTCTCGCTTTCGAGGCAACGCTCACCGAATCACTTAACAGCATCTCATAAGAACCTACCTGAATGAGCATTGGCGGAAATCCTCTGAAATCCCCATACAAAGGTGAAATATAAGCATCCATCGGATCATGGTCACCCACATAGTCTTTGTTATAGATCAGGCTGTCCCTCGTATTTCCGAACAACGGATCCCTCTCATAATTGGTATCATACGATTCACCGCTTGCCATAAGATCCGTCCACGGAGACATTGCAACGATCCCACATGGAAGCTGCATTCCATGATCTTTCAGATAATGGCACAGTGCCATCGCAAGCCCTCCTCCTGCGGAATCTCCTGCCACAATGATATCCTCAGCAAACCAGCCCTGACCAAGCAGCCACTGATATGCGCTCACTGCATCTTCCAATGCCGCCGGATATGGATTTTCAGGTGCCACACGGTAATCAATGGTGAGTACACTCATCCCTTTGCTGACTTCATTGTAAAGTCCCGCAAACATGCGGTATGCGTTCCGCATCGCTCCGATATACCCACCGCCATGAAGCTGTAAGATCACCTTCTGCTCATTCGGATTTTCCTTTAATTCAAGCCACTCCATTGTGAAATGTTCCATACTGATAGTCGTCATGGTAAACATTTCCGGACATTTCCATGGTGGCTCAACCATCTTTTTACGCAGCTCACCGCTTTTGATCTTCCTGCCGATCAGGTTATCGTTTGTCACATGCGCGATCAGGTCACGCATGACATTTCCTGCGATGCTCGCTTCGTTTGTCTCATGTTCTCTTTCTTTTTTCAAAGTCAATTTTCTGATCATAAACCCTCTTATTCAAACTTCTGTCGTTTCCTTATCTGATATGGAATCTTCTCTTCAGTTCCACCCTGGCTCTTCTGTCACCGATGATCAGCGTTCCAAGGAACAAAAATACAGACGTTCCGAGCGCTGCAAGTGCCAGATATGGGACATAAATGATTCCGGTCAGATACAGAATGATCGGAACAAAACTGCACAAAATCATAAAAATCTGCCACATAATATAACTCTGCCAGTTCCTCCGGTTCACACACATCAAGATCAAAATTCCTGCATCGACTAAAATGATCGCCGCCGGGAACACATACCGTACCGACCATCCCCGGTAACCACTCACAAAATCGATTGCGATCAAAATTAATATGGCAATCAACGTCAAAACAATTGTTTTGGCAATATAGCCGGTTTTTCCAAGGATTGCAAACCGGACAACCAGATATCCGTAAAAAAAGATCAGACCGGTAACAAGGCTCCACGCCGTCTCAAAATCACCGTAATGATTCACTGCAACTAAAACCGCCTCTGCCACGATCGCCACGAAAAGATAAATTCGCGACAAAAGCATCATCCGTCTTGTTTTGATCTTGACATCGGGATACATATTTTCCACCTCTATCGTAGGCTCTAATACGGAGTGACAGAGCGGGCAGCGCTCCGTCTCATCCAAAACTTCTATATTACATTGTCTACATCTGCTCATCTCACACCATTACTTTCCTGTTATTTGTATCATAATTCATTCTTCTTAATCAGAAGTCACACCATTTGTCTCTAACTCTACTTCAATTCCATCTGCTGCAATTTTGCGGAAAAATCCCCGCTGCACCGAAACATCTTTCAGATCAAAACTGAACGAGAACACTAACATACTTCCATAAGAACAGATTGTTCCCTTCAAATGCTGTCCCTTCGACATTGCAAGAAACGCATGGAACATCTCCACATATGGGCGGTATGCCTCATCCACTCCAATATTTCCGATATTTGTGATTGTTGTTGTATTGGCAAGTGCCGACTTTGTATACACAATCTTCATTGCAATATTTTTTAAAAAGAGCGGCACAGCACGCGCAGCCAGCAGCTTTTCATTGGATACATTATACGAAAACAGTTTTTCCAGATGCTCCCTGTTGATCTGGCTTCTCAGATTATCACGCACGATCTCCAGCACTTCCGCAAACGTGTAGACTTCCTTTGTCGGATGAAATTCTGCCGACACCATGACAAAGAAATTCTTTGTTGTGATCGAATTAAAATATGGGCGCAGATTTACCGGAACTGCCACGCGGATCGGACTCGTGGACGGCATTCCCTTCATACACTCCGTATACACACTCCAGATATAAACGGAAACAAGATATTCATTGATACTGCAGCCATATCTGTGACATACCTCTTTCAGCTGCGGAATCTGCATATACCCATGCATAACGCCGAATTCTCCCGGTCCCAGATGCTCTCCCTTTAACAGATATGCCTTTTTTGTCTGATAGCCTTTTGCAGAACTCTTCTTATAATTTTTTAAGAAACTGTCCTCTCTGTTTAAAGATGTACCACTGTTTAAGGAATCCCCCACCTTCTCCTTCAGTTCCGGGTGCGCAAGACGCAGATACTGGTAAGTTAACTCTTTCAAAAAGTTAATGCCGCCCATTCCATCGGTCAGCACGTGGAACACTTCCAGATTAATTCTGTATTTATAATAAGTCACGCGGAACATATAACTGTGGTTTTGATTCTGCTGAATATAACGGCACGGAAAATTGCTCTCCTCACGTACTTTCGGTGCAGGCTTTCCATTCTCCTCAAAATAATACCAGAACACCCCCATGCGGAGCCTTAAATTAAATCCATCCATCTTCGGAAGAACAATGTTTAACGCCTGCTGCAAAATATCAGGCTGTACAAGCTCCGTCAGTGTCACACTGATGCGGTAGACATTGCTCATATTCTCTCCTGCGATCACAGGGAAAAGATGTGCCGTGTTATCCAGCCTGTCCCACCGGATCTCCCGGTAGGCTTTCTTTTCTCTCTTTCTTTTCTGTTTTTTATTGTCTATTGTAATTTCTTCTGTCTCAGAAGTCACGGTCTTTTTCTTCATGATTCACTCCACTCTTTTCATGCTTCCTTTGATTATATCTGAATCTGTCTTAAAATACAAGTTTCCGGTTCTGTCTCTGCCAGATAATGAATCGTCAATTTCACAAAAATTTAATAAGTCGAATCATTGATTTTTATTTGTATCTTTTATAAAATAGTTTCGTGGTATCTGGTCTATCCAGAGACAAACTTAATATTTCAGATATCAAACTTCAATAATAATTGTGAAATTCCCTAAAACATAGAATACTTGACAAAAAATCAATATTACTAAGAGAGTTTCACAAACACTTATTCATAATAGACAATCGCGAAACTCTTATAAACGTAAATTGAATTATGAAAATTGACAAAAGCTTGAGAAAACATTGGGGAACGGTCGGTCCTTAGAAGGCAGGTGCGACGTAAGTCGTGACTGGCTTCTTAGTACCGTTACCAGTGACACATAGCGAAAGCGTGTTTTCGAAAATTTTGTTAATCTTCATAATTCAGCACAGCCTTAAGGAAGTTTCGCACGCACTTATTCATGAAGGAACAGGAGATTTTATGGAATTTAAAAAACTGAATGCACCTTCCCTGAGGGAACTTTTTGTAAATGAACTGCAAAATATGATATTATCCGGCAAACTTGAGATTGGCTCCAAACTGCCACCTGAACGCGAACTGGCGGAATCCATGAAAGTGTCCCGTGCGGTCATCAACTCCGGTATCGCGGAACTGGAAAAGAAAGGTTTCCTTGTGGTCCGTCCAAGAATCGGAACCTTTGTAGCAGACTATCACAGAGACGGTTCTTTAGACACACTTATTGCCATCATGAATTACAATGGCGGCGTTTTAAAAAACCGTGAAGTAAAATCCGTGCTGGAAACGAGAATCATGTTTATGGTGGAAGCCACCCGGTTTGCGATCGACCGTGCATCGGACGAAGAACTGTTAGGGCTTCAGGAATATGTCTACCAGATGGAAAACTGTACTGACCCGGAAAAGACGGCTTCTCTCATTTTTGAGTTCAGCCACGAGATTGCCTACATCAGTGGCAACACTCTGCTCCCTCTCTTTTTTATCTCGTTCCGCGATCTTGTATGCAGTCTCTGGATCCGCTACGGACAAAAATATGGCACCAAAGAATTATATTACAGTGCAAAAAAAATCTTTGACTGTCTTCTCGCAAGAGATAAAGAGGCAGTCAAAGATTTCATCACAACCTCCACAATGGAGAGCATTGACGGCTCACGCACCATTTATTATGTGGATTAGTATAACTTTTATTTTTCCAAAATCCTTATGCCTGCGAGGATGTATTTACAAACTGGCTCTCATAAAGATTTGCATAAAATCCCTTTTGGGCGAGCAATTCTTCATGACGTCCCTGCTCAATAATATGGCCATCTTTCATCACCAGGATAATATCCGCTTCCTGAATGGTCGACAGACGATGAGCCACAATAAAACTGGTACGTCCTTTCATCATTTTTGCAAACGCTTCCTGGATCCTGATCTCGGTTCGTGTATCAATGGAAGAAGTTGCCTCATCCAGGATCAGCATTGGCGGCAGGCAAAGCATAACACGGGTAATACATAACAACTGTTTCTGTCCCTGGGAAAGATTACCGCCGTCCTCTGCCATCACGGTGTCATAACCCTGCGGCAGACGCTTGATAAAACTGTGTGCATGGGAAGCTTTTGCCGCTGCGATCACTTCCTCATCGGTCGCGTCCGGTTTTCCCATCACGATATTATCACGAATGGTTCCACTGCGCAGCCATGTTTCCTGCAATACCATACCATAATTATTTCGAAGGCTCTTTCTTGTCATATCATTGATTGGCACTCCGCTCACACGAATCGTTCCGCTGTTTGTATCATAAAAACGCATCAAAAGATTGATCAGTGTCGTTTTTCCACATCCGGTCGGACCGACAATCGCCACTCTCTGTCCCGGTTTTACGAAGAGGTTAAAGTCCTGGATCAGTTTCTGTTCCGGCACATAAGAGAAAGATACATGCTCTAACGCCACATGACCGTCTGCCTCCTCCAAATTCACTGCATCCGGCGCATCCGGAACTTCCGAAGGCTCCTCCATCAATTCAAACACCCTCGCTGCACATGCCAGCGCATTCTGTAACTCTGTCACAACACCGGAAATCTCATTGAAAGGTTTTGTATACTGGTTTGCGTAACTGAGTAACGCAGAAAGCTGTCCGACTGAAATACCTCCTGCAATTGCGGTAAATGCTCCTACCACGCCAACGACTGCATACACCAGACTGTTGACAAACCGGGTTGCAGGATTTGTGATACTGGAAAAGAAAATGGCTCTCAAAGAACATTTCTGTAATCTGCCATTGATCTCATCAAACTTTTCCAGTGCTTCATCCTCATGGGAAAACGCCTGAACAACCTTCTGGTTACCGATCATTTCCTCGATAAATGCGGTCTGTTCTCCTCTCGTCTCGGACTGTAATTTAAACATGGAAAAAGTTTTCTTTGCGATAAAACTTGCCACAAGCAGCGAAACCGGTGTGATCACAACGACTGCCACCGTAATTTTCACACTGATCGTAAGCATGAAGATCAACGTACCTAAAATGGTTACAATGCCGGTGAAAAACTGGGTAAATCCCATCAGCAGGCCATCCGCAAACTGATCCACATCCGCAATGACACGGCTGACGATCTCGCCGTAGGAATGTCCGTCAATATATTTTAATGGGAGTCTTTCAATTTTTTCGAATGCTTCCTTCCGGATATCCCGGATAATATGATAAGTGATCTTATTGTTGCATGCATTCATGATCCACTGTGCAGCTGCAGTCAGAAGAATGATAACTGCCATCCTTTTCAGGATTGCAAGGATTCCTGCAAAATCCACCACTCCTTTTTCAATGATCAGATCGACTGCGCGTCCGGTCAATACCGGCAGATATAAAGTCAATGCAACTGTCACTGCCGCAAGGACAATGGACATTCCAAGATACCCCCAGTATCTTCTGATATAATTCATCACTTTTTTGATCGTTGATCTCTGATGGTTATTGATCCTCTTTTTCATTTATCTTCCCTCCTTCTCATCTTCGGTCTTTTTAAACTGGGAATAATAAATTTCCTGATATACTTCACACTGTTTTAAGAGTTCCTCATGGGTTCCCATTCCAACGATCTGCCCATCATCTAACACAATAATCTTGTCTGCATACATAATGGATGCTGCTCTCTGCGATACGATAAATACGGTTGCTTTGTTCTCCATATCACGGATTGCCATACGAAGTTTTGCATCTGTCGCAAAATCCAGTGCAGAAGCACTGTCATCTAAGATCAGGATATCCGGCTTCTTCACAACCGCACGGGCAATCGTCATTCGCTGCCGCTGTCCTCCGGAAAGATTCTTACCGCCCTGCTCGATCTCAAAATCAAGTCCGCCTTCTTTTTTATCTACAAACTCTTTTGCCTGGGCAACCTCTAACGCCTGCATGATGGCATCATCTGTTGCGTTCTCATTTCCCCATAACATATTTTCGCGGATCGTTCCCTTGAATAAAACCGCTTTCTGGAGTACCATACCGATTTTTCCACGAAGTTCTTCCAGAGAATACTCACGCACATCTTTTCCCCCGATCTGCACGCTTCCCTTTGTCGCATCATAAAAACGCGGGATCAGGTTGACGACCGATGATTTTCCGGAACCTGTACCACCGATGATACCGACCGTCTCTCCCTTTTTCACAGTGAAATCGATGTCTGTCAGGGATTCCTCTCCAGCTCCGGCATAAGTTAAGCCCACATGGGAAAATACCACTTCCGGCAACTCTCCACTGTGTTCTGTTTTTTCCTCTGCCACAGGCGTCACCGCATGATCTGTGATGGATGGCTGTAATTCAAAAATCGCCTGAATACGGTTTCCGCATGCAATAGATTTATTAATGTTGATAATAAGATTTGCAAGTTTTATAAGTTCCACTAAAATCTGGGACATATAATTTACCAGTGCTACCACTTCACCCTGTGTGATATATCCGCTGTTAACACGGATTGCTCCTGTCCAGACTAAAACAACGACTGCACCATTTATGATCACATAAGTAAGCGGATTCATCAGTGCTGAAATTTTTCCTACATAAAGCTGGATCTTTGTCAGTGCATCATTGCTATTATTAAAGTCTGTGATCTCATCATCCTCTTTATTAAAAGCACGGATCACCCTGCTTCCGGTCAGGTTCTCTCTTGTGATTCCAAGCACCTTGTCCAGTGCAGACTGTACTTTTTTATACAATGGAATACTCACAAGCATAATTCCGAATACCACAACCGATAACAGCGGAATCGTTACAACAAAGACAAGAGCAGCTTTCACATCGATCGTGAATGCCATGATCATTGCACCGAACACGATAAACGGCGAGCGCAGAAACAAACGTAATACAAGGTTTACACCATTCTGCGTCTGGTTGATATCACTTGTCATTCTCGTGATCAGTGTGGATGTTCCCACAGTATCCATCTCCGAAAATGATAGTTTCTGAATATGCTCAAAAAGTGCGTGGCGCAGTCCTGTGGAAAAACCGACCGCTGCCTTTGCTGCAAAATACTGGGCCGTGATAGAACACGTCAATCCGATCACTGCAAGCAGCACAAGTACCAGACACATTTTCATAATGTATGGTTTATCTCCGTCTGCTACTCCATGATCGATAATCGCCGCCATAACAAGAGGCACGATCAGCTCAAAAGACGCTTCGAGCAATTTAAAAAGCGGTCCTAACACGCTTTCTTTTTTATAATCTTTCAGGTACACCAATAACTTTCCCATTTCCTGTTCTCCCATTAAAATTCCTTTCGTTTTTAAGACAATACAGAAACCGGCACAAATACTTGCGCCGGTTTCCTTCTGTCCCTATTATGCTGTTTTATCCAATGCTTATCCGCACTATGCTGTGCGTCTTTTTCAAACCATCGTCTTCTACTCCGATTATTGTTTAATATCCTTCATCTTCTGCAGTCCTAAAATAACTGCACCGCCAATCAAAAAGAAAAGAATACTAAAATCATGGATTCCCATAGCCGGCTGCGGAGTATCCAGAGTAGTCGGTCCCATAACAACAGCGAAGATGGAGCCGAGCATCAGTCCGATGATCAGATAAATCGTCTGTGCCCTGTACTTTTCCAATGCCCTGCGGATCAGCTTTACTACACTGAAAATGCCGACTAAAACACCGCACCCAAAAATCAATACCGTCCAGAAGCTCGAGAAATCCAAATGCAGCATATCCTTGATCGCAGTGATGACTGGAAGATATAATCCAAAGATCAAAAGCAGGGTAGACCCGGAAATTCCAGGAAGCACCATGGCTGAAATAGCGATCACTCCTGCAAAAAACACAAACACCGCAAGCCCCGGCGTCAGATGATCCAGATTCACTCCGTCATTTCCACCGGAAACCGGATTAAAATATGTGATGGCACATACAACCGCAATACCAAGCAACACAAACGGTATCGCCTTTTTATTGGTTCCAAGACATTTTTTCTCCTCTTTTATCACGATCGGAATCGCAAAAATAATAAATCCGATAAACAGGGAGCTTATATAATAAATATGTGATTCAAATACACTTGTCAGGATCAGTACTGCGATCACAAATCCACTGATCCATCCTATTCCAAGTTTGATCAGGAAAACAAATGCGTCTTTTCTCTCCTCTTTTGTTCCGGTCAGCAGATCATCAATTGAATCGATAAACTTATCATAAAATCCAAGTAAAAATGCAATAGTGCCTCCGGATACACCCGGAACACTGTCTGCTAATGCCATACAGAAACCTCTGATAAACTGAATTATAAACATATCTTTCCCTCGTTTTTCATTTTATTGTTTTACAGCACTGCACAACATTATAACTTATATGGGTTCTATTTGTCTATATATTTATCCAACTGGTGTGATACACCTTATTTCCGTATCAGATCTTTTACCACTTCCCCGGCAATGATCAGTCCTGCCACGGAAGGAACAAATGCCACACTTCCCGGTATGTCACGCCGCTCTGTACACTTGTGCCCTGCTCCCGGTGGACAGATACAGTTTGTCCTGCAGCTGATGGCCATATCCTCGATCGGTCTTGTTGGAATCTCTTCGGAATACACAACTTTCAACTTCTTCACTCCGCGCTTTTTCAGTTCGCGGCGCATTACTTTTGCAAGCGGGCAGACTTTTGTCTTATAAATATCTGCCACCTTAAACTGGCTTCCGTCAAGCTTATTTCCCGCCCCCATGCTGCTGATGATCGGGATATCCTTTTCCTTCGCCTTCATGACAAGCTCGATTTTTGCAGTTACGGTATCCACCGCATCCACAATATAATCATATTCGCCAAACGGAAAATCATCCGCATTCTCCGGCAGGAAAAAGCACTTATGGATCCGTACATCTGCTTCCGGATTGATTTCCAGGATGCGGTCACGCATCACCTCTGCCTTATACTTTCCTACCGTCTTTCTTGTCGCAATGATCTGGCGGTTTAAGTTTGTCAGACATACTTTGTCATCATCGATCAGATCAAACGCTCCCACACCACTCCGCACAAGTGCTTCGCAGACATAGCCTCCGACACCGCCGACACCAAAGACAGCCACTCTGGAATGTCCGAGTTTCTCCATCGCCTCTTTTCCCAATAATAACTCCGTTCTTGAAAACTGGTTTAACATAATGATTTTTCCTTTTCTTCTATAAACATTAACAAAAAGCTGACTGCCAGAACAGCACTTGAAAACCAGATTGCCTTAAATCCAAGCCGCATAGACAGATTTCCACCGATTCCTGCTCCCACTGCAAAAAACAGGATAATCCCAAAATAATACATCGCCTGCCGGATCTGCTCCGGGCGTCTGTCCCTCATGTATGCTGACAGCGCTGCCGTGCCGCTTCTTAAGTTTCCGATACACATCGTACTCGCATAAGAATATCCGCCAACTTTGCGGAATGACTGCACCTGCATCGCACAGGAGAACGACACTAATGTTGTCGCAAGCATATTATAATCCTGCGGAATATATCCGACACCAAATAAAATCAGGATCTCCAACAATAATATCCCCTGCCTCCAATGAAGACGGTTGGCATATTTAAACTTTCCCTGTACACAGTCTGCAAAGAAAACGCCTCCGGCAAATGCGAGCAGCGGTATCAGATAATGCAGCCCTCTCTGCCATTCACCCAGCATAAAATGCTGGCTCATCAGTACCACGTTTCCCGTCTGTGCATTCGAGAATACTTCATCCCTTGTAAAATAAGTATATGCATCCTGAAATCCGCCGGAAAGTGCCAAAAATACACTCGTGATAAAAGCCTCCGACATCTGGACTCTTGCATTTTTCGCTTTTGCTTTTTCAAAAAACACTTTCATCACCTCACATTTTTTTATCGTGTCGTATTATAACGCTTTTTCCGGCAAATGTAAAAACTATTTGATAAAAAATATTCTTTTCCGACAAAAAATAGTTACAGTTCACAGGTTACCCTGCGAACTGTAACTTCGCAGCCCCATATAAAGTTTTGCTTCGCAAAAGGGGGCTGCTCACACCCACATCACGTTCATACGCACCTGAACAGCATGGTGTTCAGGTGCTGAGTGAACAGTAACAAAAAATATCATTTTTATTCCGTCCGCAACTGCTTTTTTCGTTTACACCAACTCCGATTGTTTCCTTAACAATTTATTTAACAAAGCACTTTAACTTTTTTCAATTTTCAAATCATTTCGCATACTCTCAATTAACTGCTCTCTCGCTTTATTAATGCTATTATTTAATGAATCTGGATCCTCTCCCACGTACAATCCTGATATAAATGTATTTTTCTTAACGACATTAAATTCTCTTAGTTTATTCTTTACTTCTTGTCCTGCATATAAATCAAAGCTTGCCTTATCCTCTTTATTAAATTTCCGGTATTTTTCTTCAGCCCCAAAATAATCATCTCTGATTTTATTTATTTTTTTTATTGCGTACTCTCTATTGCTAATTTGATTTTCTATATCATATCGTCGTTCTCTTTTTAAATGTTCAAAATTTAATTGTCTCTTATAGTCCTCAATTTGAATATTCAAAATCTCTATAACACTCTCAAATTTTTCCATCGAATAACTAGGTGCAAATTCAATATTACGAAGGACATCATTTGGTGATCTATCTGGATAACCATTAACTATATTTATTAACTCTTTATAAATATTACCCAATTTATCATTTTTAATTTGCTTTTCCTGCATTCTCACTTTGAAACTTGACTATTCCTTTTACTTTTCATAAGTATTCATCCCTACAAGCTGTGATTCTTTTACGCAAATATGCACCAGTATTATGGTGAACAAACCGGATTTTAAATTATTCACTTTTGATAAAGAATTTTCAAATCTCCATCTACAAATCCAGCCGAAATTGCTTCATATTTTTTCAATTCTTCTGCATATTTCCCCTCAGAAATATACTGTTTTATCATTTGACAGGAAATATCGAATATCTCTTCCCATCCCATCTCTGCTTTCCAGCAGAATACATTTTCTCCAGAGCTAAATTCTTCTTCACAACACCAGTCTTCATCTGCTTCATCAAAATACGATGCACAAATCAGTTGTATAGACCAATATAAATCTACTTCTTCATAAAGATTAAAATTTATAGCAACTCCTGGTATCGGTATATTTTCTTCTAAAATATTATTCAACCATTTTTCAAACTCTATGTACATATTTCTTCCCTTGTGGTTTCTGAAATTAGAACTATGCTATCTTTACATTTTAGTATAAATATAGTATAATCAATTTATAAAAAGGTGCTACCGATAGACGGTTAGCCCGGCTTACGTTATATGAAAAATAACCGTATCCTGGCGGGGGCGGTTATTTTTTTTGCCATGGTTATCTTTCCCGATCAGGTAAAATAATCCGGCAACGCTTATCAATAAACTCGTGAACTGAATAAGTTCCGTCAGTGTTATCATTAGCATCCCCTCCATTTACGAATTTCTTCTTACGAAGATTTCTATGTAATCAGAGGGTTCAGTCCCTCTGTTGAGGGCTAACCGCCTACCGTTCTCTCGTAGCACCTACAATTATTATATCAAACCAATAAAATCAGTGCAATTTATTAAATTTTTAAAGGAATGCTTTTAATGTGTAAAATTCTGTACCCAATGATACAAATACTGTGTTGATCCATCTGCATATGTAAATTTTTCAACATAACAAGATACCGATGTTTTTGTAGACACATCCGACAAAATATTTGCTTTATGTCCTGCGGAGTTCATCCAGTCATTAACTACCTCACTAGCACTTGTTTCACCTTCTGCAATATTTTCTCCTACACTCCAGTTTCCACCTGCAGAATTATGACTATAATCTGTAACTATCTCCTTTGCACGTCTATCTGAATATGAAGCCATATTGCTATCCCATGAATATGCTGACAAACCATTATTTGCTCTTTCTTGATTTGTCAAATCAAATACTTCTTGTGCCATATTGTTGTCATAATAACCAGATACTTGAACATTATTGTCTGTGGTACTTCCATAAGCTACAGAATTTAAAAATGCATCCATTTCATCCGGTGTCATTGATTGTAACATTGCAACCATTTCATCATCCGTCATTCCTAAATTGTCCGCATTGGATTTTCCACTGGCTTGTGATAATTGATTTTGAGTATTTGTAGTTCCAGATTTATTATCACTTTTGCCAGATTTCTTGTCGTTGGCTGTAACATCACTTATCTGCATAATCAGCCCTGTCTTTTCCAACAAAGCCTCTACATCCAGTCCAGTGTATGTAACCGTCACTTCGTAATCTGCCTCGTTTTCGTTTTTAGCCTGATCCTGCACTGTGCAGTGTACATTTAATACTTCAACCGGGTTTTCTTTCTGCAGATTAAAAGATTTCTGCTCAAACTCGTATGAAATTTTGTTGTCCTGGCAAAATGCATCGCTCGCAACCGCCCACTCCGCATCTGTAAAATCCGGAAGCTCATGCAGCATGTCTGCAATCTTTTCCGCATCATCCGTGTTGATGTCGTCAATACTGATCCCGGATGCATCCACGTCCAGATCAATCACATTCTGTGCCAGCTCCGGAGCTGTGCCATCCACGTAAACGTTTAATGTTATATCTGTAAAATTGCCCTCACTATCTTTTACCTGTGCTGTCACTTCATAGCAGCCTTCATCATCCAACTTAACACTTTCTTGATAATCTGCTTCATCATGCGGCTCTGCATTATCTACCGCCGATTTTTCCTGCAGCATATCATCATAATCACAGACTACAAGATCATCCTTCTGCTCACAAGATACAATCCCGCTGGAAGTTTCTGATGCATCTTTGATCTCCGTTATCAGATCATCCATGGTCAGCGTTCCCGGCTGCATGTAGATATAATCTTTCGCTTCGCATTGCGGTGAAGTCGTGTCCTTCACTTCTACCGTAAATGGGTAATTTTTCCCATCATATGCAATGGCAGCATTGTACGAGCCAACTTTTGTTTCATCTATTGCGGACAGATCAAGGCTTGCGCCCTTTAAGATTTTCTCATCCGGATTCTGCAGATAATCTGCAACATTTTCAGATAGCTCATCGCCAAGCTCCAGTGTCACTGTGCTCTGTGCCAGTTCCACCTTGGAACATCCGGCAATACCAGCTACGCTTAAAAAAGTCATTCCTAAAAGTACGAATTGTTTATTTTTATAACTTGTGTCCTTCATTTTGTGACCTCCAAATGTTTCTGAAATTAGAACTATCATTTCCTTATCAATATTTTCATCTTCGTCAACTGTTTTTGTCCATAATATATCAGATATTTACTTTTCTTATAAACGACAGCTCCGGCAATTGCTCTGTCTCAATGATTGATTCCGGCATCCTCGCTTTTTTTGTTCAAGGTGTCGTTTTATTAAATACCATCTTTTTTCCCTTCCTCATACCAAGCTCGAAATCCTTCCAATGTCAAACGATTATCCAGATTTTCAATCGGTTTGGAAGCCGGTTCTATAATCTGCCTGTAACTTTTTGTTTTACACAACATATACATCTCGATTTTCAAAACATAAAAAAAAGGAAACCTCCATATTAAAAGGTTTCCTCTTTTCTTTCTCTAATGCGGAAGATGGGACTTGAACCCACACGCTCGCAATGAGCACAAGATCCTTAGTCTTGCTCGTCTGCCAGTTCCGACACTTCCGCATGTCAGTCATCTCTCGTGACGACTTCCTAATAATAGCAAAGAAAAACAAAAAAGTCAACCACTTTTTTCAAAAAAATTGTAAAAAGTTTTTCATACAATTAAAACAATTTTTTCAAAAAAAGTCTTGACTTATTCTATAAACCCGGATATAATAGTGTTTGTTCGCAGAAGTGGCGGAATTGGCAGACGCGCAGGCTTCAGGTGCCTGTGGTAGCAATATCGTGTGGGTTCAAGTCCCATCTTCTGCATAGAGAAAGCCTTGATTGTATCAAGGCTTTTTTGTTATCTAAATGAACTATATGATCATCATGAAATAGAGGAAGCTTCTTATTATGGAATTAAAAGAAATTGCTGTCATTCATACGGATTTTCCGGAAAAGTTTGGGATTCCAAGACAGAGCGGACTTGTCGGGGGATTGCAGGGAACGATTGTTTTTTCCCCGGAATACAGAAATGCTGATGCCATCCGGGGGCTTAATGACTTCTCCCACCTCTGGCTTGTATGGGGATTTTCCAAAGCAAAAAAAGATCACTGGTCTGCCACCGTCAGACCGCCGCGGCTCGGTGGAAAAGTGCGTATGGGTATTTTTGCAACACGCTCCCCTTTCCGTCCTAACCCGATTGGTTTGTCTTCCGTAAAACTGGAATCTGTCACAATGGACGAAAAGCTCGGTCCCATTATCACAGTATCCGGTATTGATATGTTAGATGGCACTCCCATTTACGACATCAAGCCTTATCTGCCGCATATCGACAGCCACCCGGAAGCCACAGGAGGTTTTGCTTTATCTGTAAGCAGCGAGCAGTTAGAAGTTATTTTTCCAGACCATCTGCTGCAAAAGATCCCGGAAGCTGACCGGAAACTGTTGTCAGAGCTTTTATCCCAGGATCCAAGAGACCGGTTCATCCACGACAACAGCCGCATCTGGGGACTCACCTATGGAAATTACAACATCCGCTTTCAGGTACACGACAACGTGCTCACCGTATCAGAGGTTACAGGATTATAAATACTTCTCCTCAAATTCTCTCGCCGTCATCGGTCTTCCAAAATAAAAGCCCTGGATCAGCTGGATCTTGCTTCCCATAAGAATATCCAGCTGCTCTTTCGTCTCCACTCCCTCTACACAGACATTGACATCAATGGCGGATGCCAATTCCGCCACCATTTTAACAAAAGCATTGGAAAAATCATCCTTTCCGATATCAATAATAAAGCACCGGTCGATCTTGATCACATCGATCGGCATTTCCCGGATATGGTTCAGTGAAGAGTATCCGGTTCCGAAATCATCTAAAGCCACACGCACACCAAGTTTTTTGATATCCGCAAGAATCTTTTTCATGCGGTTCATATCGTTGATCGCCAGACTTTCGGTCACTTCCAATGTCAGATTCTTTGGATCGATCCCTGTCTCGCTGATGACCTCAGCAATCTGCTCCACAATATCATTCTGCAATAGCTGTACAACAGACAGATTGACATTGACCTTATAATCCGGATGCCCCATATCATTCCAGTATTTGCAGCGCATACAGGCCTCCCTTAAGATGAAGCTTCCGATCGGATTGATCAACCCTAAATACTCAGCCAGTGGGATAAACTCTGTCGGGGAGATCACGCCAAGTTCCCTCGAATTCCAGCGGATCAGTGCTTCTGCACCGGAGCATGGCATTCCCGGTTTTGAAATATCCGTGATTGGCTGATAATAAACTTCAAATTCATCAAACGCATTTCTGGTCGCATTGCGCATATTTTTCTCCAGATCCAGCCGTTTGAAAGATGTGGAGATCACATTTTCATCATAATAGGCAACACGGTTTTTTCCCGCACATTTTGCATCATACATCGCAATATCCGCTTTTTTGATCAGTTCCTCCACGGTATCCCCATCGGTTGGAAAACGTACAACTCCCATGCTCATGGTGCAGTAATACTCCGTTCCTTTTAACCTCCACGGTCTTGCAAATTCTGCCTTGATCCGGTCAATGATATTATGCAGATTAGGATATACCTTATGTGAGATCAGTATAATAAATTCATCGCCACCCATGCGGTAACAATTGTCATTCACTCCCGGGATCTGCTTCAATCCGGAAGAAATATTTTTCAGCAGGATATCGCCATACTGATGTCCCAATCCGTCATTGATATGTTTGAAGTCGTCCAGATCAATATATAAAAGTGCTCCCTCTCCACCGGATTCATGTGTATCTTCAACAAAATGCTGCAGATCCTGCTCGCAGCGCATACGGTTGTATAAGCCGGTCAGGAAATCATTGTTTGCCTGTTTCTCGATTTTCTGCTGGTACAGTTTTTTATCTGTGACATCATAAATTGTACAGAGTGTCACTTTTCTTCCATCCACCCACTGGATATGGGTGCTGTAGCAGTCAAACCATCGGTTTTCCTTCTCGGAATAAATTTCCCGGAACAGACCGTTTTTTGTCTCGGTCGCATCCTGTAAGCTGACAGGGCTGAGTGGAAGTTCCTCCAACGTCTTTTTAAAGAATTTCTGATATTTCTCGTTTGCATACAGAATATGTCCGGTCTGTGGATCTCTTACATAAATTGCACATCCCACATTTTCAAGGATTGCCTCTAAAGATGCATAGGAACTTGCAAGCGAATTTTTCGTGATACGTTTGGTTAAAATTGTCTGGATAATACGTTTTACGTCATTGATAAATTTAACATCCGCATTTTCCCATTTTTTCTTTTTCTCACTTTCACAAAAACAGAGATACATGCCCGCATGTCCGTTCACCTCCACCGGGAGAAAAACAGCCGCTGTCAGTTTTTTCTGTGCAAACAGACGTGCAAATCCCTCTGGCATCATGGAATCCGACGAGATCATATACGGCTTTCCGTTAAAAAACGGAAGTTCTTCTTTCGGGACTCCCTGCTCCTTTGCCATCTGCGGCTCACGTCCCCCGCCGGCATACTCGCAGATCATATCCACCGTCTTCTGCTCCTGATTTTCCCGGAGCAGTGCTCCTGCCGAAATCCCCAGATACTCGCAGGCATCTTTTAAAATGTCGTCCACAATTTTTGTAAAACTGTTTTCTGACTCAAGCATTTTTAAAATGGAGGTCATTGCTTCATTTCTGTGCAGCTGTTCCTTCATCTGTGCCTCAGATTCCCTGCTTTTGTTAAAAGCTTCCTGTGCTAACACTTCCTCCATTTTTACTGCAAAAATCTGTTTTGAGAGTGACTCTAAAAACTCCAACGATTTGTAATAGCGCTCCGGACTTGTCCGCATCATATAATCCGGAATATCTTCCGTACTGTCATCCAAGATACCGATCACGATCCAGACTGCGATCGTCTCGCCGCTGACGTGGATCGCCACACCGCTCATTTTGATAAAATCTGTATCTAAAGGTTCTTCCACCACACTCTCAATGCTGTGTCCGGTCATTTTGTCCAAAAGCGAAACATGACGCTCCCTGCCCGCTTTGCTGTACACATATTCCAATTCCTCTTTTGTTCCATATGCTTTTGTCACAACCCCGTTCTGTGCATTCAGACATACCATGTATACATTGTTCGCATCGCAGAACCGGTCCTGCATGCTCTGCATTAAAGACTGATCTAACAGCCAGTCATTTGATTTTCCCTCAATTTCTTTGCTTTTGCCCGCTGTAAAAGCCATATCCCTGTTACCCCTTAAATTGTTATTTCATTCCTATAATAAACAGACAGTACGAATCCTTTTTCCGGATCGTATACTCCTGGATCAGCCTGTAGCACGGCTGCAGCCGCAGTTGTTTTTTTACAAACCCTACCTCATTGGAATACATGATAATGATTCCATCCTCAGCCAGCAGACTCTTAGACTTTTCAAAAAAGCGGGCATAAAATGCATCCATATCCTCTTTTGCTTTCTTTCCTTTTACCGGCATATTGGTAACGATCTCATCAAACTTATAATCATGCTTAAAATCAAAATAATCCCGGTGGATAAAGTTGATCTTCTCTCCGGCAAGTGCTGCATTCTCTCTTGCCATGTCAATCGCATCACCGAAAATGTCAATTCCATATTTTTCCCTTGCCGGAACTAAGATATCGCGCTCGATCAGCATTGTTCCAACACCACAGCACGGATCTAAAATCTGTGCATTTTCTTTCAGATATGGTTTTGCCAGATACATGAGCATCGCCGCCGTTGCCGGATGGATGGACATTGCAATCGCATTTTTCCGGTAGGCAAACCGCTTCATCTTCATGGAATATAATTTCAAAAATGGAACAAAGCTTCCATCCTTCGCCTCGATCAGACGGATCTCAATCTCATAATCTGTGGTCGAATTCGCCAGTTTCCAGTCAGATTTTTTTTCCAGTGACGCACCTAATTTTTTCACAAACTCTGTTTTCGGTTCTGCACTCTTTACCTCCAGACGGAAGAAAAATGGTGCATCTCCCTCATGGCATTCCGTCAGAAATGCATAGAGATCCGAATGCCATAATAATTCTGCCGCCCTGTGCGGCATTGCAGGGATTCTTTCATTTGTGTGAATAGGAAACAATAATTCCCGGTAAGTGCGAAGCTTTGTAAATGGAGTCACTTCTTTCGAAAAAACCAGTACTCCCAATGGATGCAGCTCTGCCTTTCTCTGTACCGAAGCCCCGATCTCCTTTACTTCGGAAAACGTGACCTCCCTCTGCTCCCGGTTTGTGAGAAGCAGCATCTCATGCGGCATCTGAAAACCGGTAAACTGATGTTTTTTTGCCCCTTCCGTTTTCAGTATGATCTCATTTAACTCCCGGATCTCTTCGCCCTGATGTTTTTGTTCCTCAGCAGGCACCTGCTGATTTTTTACTTCCAGCAGACGGTTTTTGAAAAATTCAAGATTTTCCCTGACATCAAGCTTTCCAAGAGCTGTCAGATAAGCACTTTTCACATATAGTGTTGTCTCATTCAGATAGGCTGCGATCAGTGCATCTTTTGCCTGTTCAAGCTTTAAATCCCCGATCAGAAGTGCTGTATTTTTCCTTGTCTTGGCATCTTCATCTGATAAAAATGCAACGATCATGGACTCTTTTCCCTGGAGTAGTTCCAAAAATGCTTTTTTACTGTCCTGCTTCTTGATCTCTTTTCTGATCTGACTGATCGTCGTTCTGATTTCCTTTTTTTCTTCTAATTTATGAAATTCATTTTCTAACATATTTTCTTATATTAACCCTTTATCCGATTGTTTCCGTCATTATTTTGTTTTTTGCAACAAAAAAGTCCGGTTCATAAGCTATTCTAATTTATTTCCTGTGTTTTTTCAATACCGTAGGTATCGATATATGTCAATAAGTCCGTCTTGAAATCCGACCATGCATTACTGTTTTCGACAAAATATTTCGGACAATCTTTTCCTGTCACATCATAATGTCGGATCACGTCGTCCGCAGTCAGTTCATACCGCCCCATAAGCCATGCCACAAGTTCGACCAATGACTGGTAAGTTTCATCTGTAAACTTTCCGCTCTCATCTGGAATACAGCATTCTACCGAAATGGTATCGCTGTTTCTGTCATTGGATGCATAAGAGATCTCATTACATGGAATGCACTGAATGATTTCCCCACTGATTCCAATGATAAAATGGCTGCTGGCATGCGTCTCCCCTGTCTCTGCCAGACTTTCAAAATAACTGCGGTTCTGTTCCGCTGTCGTTCCCGGATTTGCCGTATAATGGACGACTATCCCATTTACCTGCGCAAGTTCTGTTCCCGGTCTGGAATACTCATTGACCGTCAGCAGCTCTACCGCAAAATCCGGAGATTTCTCAACATACTTGACAGGCTCTGATACCACTGCCTCCTCTGCTGCTGATTTTTCTGACACTTTATGCACCAGCATTACAATAAGAAGCAATGCAAGAAAAAAAACGATAAACGTCACTGCCCGAAAAATAATCTGCTGCTTTCGTCTCTTTCTTCTCCGCTCTCTCCGTGCCTGTATTCTTCTGCGCTCCTGTTCTTCGTAAATCTCTTCGTCACTCCGCTGCATAAAACTCTTTTGTGTTCTCCCTTACCCCATTTTTGTATTCTTTTTTCTTCGTTTTTGCCTTCTTTTTACTTTTTACCCCAAAATTGTATTTTTGTGAATACTTAACAAATTATTCACACTTTTTTTGTTGACTTTTCCCAAAGTCAGTACTATACTAGCCTCGAAAACAAGAAAAGAAATCAAATATAAGGAGGCGAGCATATGTATACAATCGATCCAGCAATGTCTTTCGGTGAAGTAATTCTTTACTATGAGAAATACCTTACAGAGACAAAAGCAGAAGGTAAAAAACCAGTATCCTTCCTGCATTTCATTACAGGCAGATACTAATAGCCGGCTGAACAGAACGATAGCGCAAAGCTATCCGGTACTCTGTCACCCGGCTATTTTTTATATCTGTCCAAGCAGATGCTTTACATGAAAAGCTTCATCAAAAGAAATATCATCTTCCAGAATCTCTAACGTCTCCTCCGAATGTTCCACTTCCCTTGAAAAAATTCTTGCATTCGCAATCCGGTCGTCCAACTTGAAACTTTTTCCATTGGCAAAATATCGTACAATATCCATATCGCGGATCACTAAAAATCCCACAATTGCGAACTGTGCTTTTGCCAGAACATTTCCGTCATACCATGCACGCATAAAATACCGGTATGTAAAATAAACAAGAATATGTTCATACCAGATTTCATTGTAATCGCCGGACTTTTTATATTCCTCAAGTGCCTCGGTGTAAGAATGTGTCTCAAAGAAATCACGCACCCGCTGTTTTACTTCCATCCATTCCTCGTTGACATTCTCAAGTTCATCGAACGTCTCCATACGGACATGAAAATATTCCATCGGCTCCCACAGTTCTTCCTCTGGATTTTCCACCACATTCTGCAATTTTTCACAGAATTTCAGATACTCCCTGATCCTGTCGTCAATACTCTTTTCCCGGTTCTGTAAAATGGCAACCGCCTGTGTCCGGTACTCCTCTAAATGAGAACAGAACTCCTCCATATCTTCCTCGAAAGGTTCTTCCTCCTCATCCTCGTAAAATTCATCTTCAATTCCAAGATCCGGCAGTTCGATATCTTCATAAGACATTTTACCCTCATCAGAAAAAATAATGCGTCCTACTTCTTCACAGGACACACTCAAAGATTTTTCCCTGACATCGCCGTACTCCACAACAAAACGTGGATACTCGGTGCAGACTTCACACAAAGCCTCCTCGCCAAGTTCGCTGTAAATATCGCATAATTTGTTCTGATCTAAAAATGGGCACCAGCCGTTTTTCCGCAATACAAAGCTGTGTTCCCCATCTTCTGTCACCGTCTGCTCTTTCAGGCGCTCTCCAAACGCTCCCTCAATCCCCATGTAATAATCATAGGAATCCTCATCAATATCAATCTCCCAACCAATGCAGCAACTGTGTTCACATTTATCTGCAATGCACTGAAATGTTTTATAATAAGAAGGTACTCGTAAAATCATCTGTTTATCCTTATTTGCTTTCTTTGAAATATTCACTGATCATATAACCGACACACCAGATACCTCCTGCCAAGGACAGATACAAAAATCCCTGTATGAGCGCGCCGATCAAAAGTCCTATCGAAAGATGTCCTGCAATCTGTGCCAGTATCACGGAATGCACCGGTTTTTTCAACACCTGCCAGACTCCTATATAAAACCATCCAAAGACACCTGCCCAATAGGCAGATACCGCCAGGAATGTCTTCCACGTAATTTTCATCTCTCTGCTCCCTTTATTTTCTGAAACCAGAATTTCTCTGTTCATTTTTCTGCCAGTGTTCATCATATCACAGTTTGCTATTCCATCGCAAGAATCACTTTACCGGCATCCCTTGTGGCTGAAAGCTGGATGATCCTCTGATTCTCGGAACCACGGAATTTTAATGAAATGTTTTTCTTTTCCAGAACAAATGGTCCATCCACCAGAATATCACAGTAAGATAACATTTCCTCTGTCACTTCACAGTTCGCCCTTCCTCCCGGCAGAAGATCCTCATAGAGGTATCCGGTGTAGATCCAGACGGTTTTATCCGGCAGTTCTTTGCGGATGCGCTTTAACAGATTTACCAGCACTCTCTGGTTCACAGGTTCCATCGGCTCTCCACCGAGCAGCGTGATGCCTGCCATATAGTCCGGCTCTAAATCGTGGATGATCTCATCTTCCGTCTCTTTTGTAAATGGTTTTCCATAAGAAAAATCCCAGGCTTCCTCATTGAAACATCCCTTGCAATGATGGGTGCAGCCGGATACAAACAGCGACACTCTTACGCCTGTTCCATTTTCGATCGAATAAGTTTTTATATTCGCATAATTCATTGTATGATTTCCTTTATGATAAGTTGAAACGAAGCGGGATAAATTCCCGCTCCGCCTGAATTTTTATATTACTTTATACTGTTGCTTTTACAGATGGAGGACACGCTCCTTGATCTCCTGTGTTCTTCCCTGATTCCAGAACTGTGTTCCGATATAACCGCAGGTACGTCTTGCAACAGACATTTTATTCTGATCGCGGTTTCCGCAATTTGGACACTCCCAGACTAATTTTCCATCTTTGTCATTCACAATTTTGATCTCTCCGGAGTAACCACATTCCTGACAATAATCACTCTTGGTGTTCAACTCTGCGTACATAATATTATCATAAATGTACTGCATAACAGAAAGAACAGCATCCAGATTGTTCTGCATGTTCGGAACTTCCACATAACTGATCGCTCCGCCCGGAGAAAGCTCCTGGAACTGGGATTCGAATTTCAGCTTATCGAATGCGCTCATTTCCTCCGTCACATGTACGTGATAGCTGTTTGTAATGTAGTTCTTATCTGTAACACCCGGAATGATTCCAAAACGTTTCTGTAAGCACTTTGCAAATTTATAAGTTGTAGACTCCAATGGTGTGCCATACAGGCTGAAATCAATGTTATGCTCTGCTTTCCATTTTGCACATGCATCGTTCAGATGACGCATGACTTCCAATGCAAATGGTGTGCCATCCGGATCTGTGTGGGAAACTCCCTTCATATATCTCGTACACTCACAAAGTCCCGCATATCCGAGGGAAATGGTAGAGTATCCACCATATAATAATTTATCAATGGTCTCGCCCTTTTTCAGACGTGCCAGTGCACCATTCTGCCAGAGGATCGGCGCCACATCCGAAGGAGTTCCTTTTAATCTCTCATGTCTTGCCATTAATGCTCTGTGACAGAGTTCCAGTCTCTCATCCATAAGTTCCCAGAACTTGTTCATATCTCTTCCGGAAGAACATGCCACATCCACAAGGTTTAAGGTAACAACACCCTGATTGAATCTTCCATAGAATTTGAATTTATCATTTTCGTCCTTATATACGGTTAAGAAAGAGCGGCATCCCATACAGGTATAACAGTTACCCTGTTTGAGTTTTTTCATGATCTTCTCAGAGATATAATCCGGTACCATTCTCTTTGCAGTACACTCTGCTGCAAGTCTGGTCAGATACCAGTATTTGCTTCCCTCTCGGATATTGTCTTCCTCTAATACATAGATGAGTTTCGGGAACGCCGGTGTGATAAATACACCTTTTTCATTCTTAACGCCCTGGATTCTCTGATGTAATACTTCCTCGATCACTGCTGCAAGGTCATCACGAAGCTGTCCTTCCGGAACTTCATCGAGATACATAAATACTGTCACAAATGGAGCCTGTCCATTGGTTGTCATAAGCGTGATCACCTGATACTGGATCATCTGAACACCACGGTTGATCTCCTCTTTGACACGCATCTCAGCGATCTTGTTTACCATTTCTTCTGTCGGCTCGATACCGGAAGCTGTCAGTTCCTCGCGGACAGTCTTGCGGAACTTCTGACGGCTCACATCCACAAATGGTGCCAGATGTGAGAGTGAAATACTCTGTCCACCATACTGGGAGCTTGCAATCTGTGCGATCGCCTGTGTTGCAATATTGCATGCGGTAGAAAAGCTCTTTGGACGGTCGATCATCGTCTCACTGATCACTGTGCCGTTCTGAAGCATATCCTCTAAATTTACAAGACAGCAGTTATGCATATGCTGTGCAAAATAATCTGCATCATGGAAATGGATAATTCCCTGCTCATGCGCTTCTACGATATCTCCATCTAATAAGAATCTTCTGGTAATATCCTTGCTCACCTCTCCTGCCATATAGTCACGCTGTACACTGTTGACAGTAGGGTTCTTATTGGAATTCTCCTGTTTTACTTCCTCATTGTTACACTCTAATAAACTTAAGATCTGTTCATCGGTAGAGTTGGATTTACGAACCAGAGCCCTCTTATAACGATAAGTGATATAATTACGTGCCACATTGAATGCACGCTGGTTCATGATCTGGTTTTCCACCATATCCTGAATCTCTTCCACACTTGGAGAACGTTTCATATTCTCACATGCCTTCTCCACATTGGCAAGGATCTCCTGGATCTTCTCCTCTGTCAGCTTTTCATAATCAATGACACTTTCATTTGCTTTGCGGATCGCTGCCTCGATCTTTTTAATGTCAAAGGTATCTTCCATTCCGCTTCGTTTGATAATTTTCATATCTTTGTTTTACTCTCCTATCTAATAAACAATTTTCACTATAGTTTCAATTGTAAGAAATTATTTGTCAGGGCAGTGTTCCAACGATTGCTGCCGAGATTTATTATATACAACATATTGTGTTCTTGTCAATATGTATAACTATATTATGTGGAGCATTATGTAAACAAAAAAGGCAGCGGACACCACGCAAACCCAGTATCCATGCTACCTTTATCTATTCTGTACAAAAATACATCAAATAAATCGTCACTTTTTTATGATAGAAGAAAAACACTATATATTGTGGTTTTTCTGCTCTTTTGCACCACTTTTACACTTTCTGCCACAACAGTCTTCCGCCACGCCGATATTTTCCATGATCCGGTCGAGATAATGCTTTAGCTGTTCTGTTTCTTCCTTATGAAAGCCTTTTGTGATGAGCTGCTCCATCTCCCGGATATCTGCATCCGACTTTGCAACCATATTTTTTGCTTTTTCTGTCAGGGAAATCTTTTTTAATCTCGCATCGCAGCTTACGGACTCCCGCACGATCAGTCCTTTCCGCTCCATCAGCTGAAGCATGTTAGAAGCCGTTGCACGGGACACTTTAAATTCCTGTTCAATGTCTTTCTGATAGATTTCCGTATCCGCATGGTCATTCAGGTAACCGAGTGTCCACCGCTGCATTCCTGTGATATCACCCTCATTCTCGATCCTTTTCGCTTCCATCTGCTTATGAATGCGGTTATGGATCAACCTCATTTTATATCCTACACTGTCTTCGTGTCTCATTTTCCTTCTTTTTCCCCTTCAAAAATTCATTGTTGACATTCACAGACGAATGCCGTATAAATATATAGTTAGCACACTAACAAATAAAAATCAACAATAAATTAGAAAAGGATGTGAAAATATGTTAAAAACTCTTGGAGCACAAATAAAAGAGTTTAAAAAGGACTCTTTTCTTACTCCGGTCTTCATGATCTTAGAAGTTCTCATGGAGACGGTCATTCCTCTCATGATGGCATCCATTATCGATAACGGTGTGGAAAAGGGCGATATCCATCATATCTACGTGATGGGCGGTCTGATGATCGTAACTGCCTGTGTCTCTCTTTTTGCAGGTGTGATGGGGGGAAAATACGGTGCGAGAGCCTCTACCGGTTTTGCCCGCAACTTAAGAAAGGCAATGTATGAAAATATCCAGACATTCTCTTTCTCCAATATTGACAAATTCAGCACTGCAGGGCTTGTCACAAGACTGACCACAGATGTCACCAACATCCAGATGGCTTATCAGATGATCCTGCGCATGTGCGTCCGCGCACCGATCACTCTGGTCTGTGCCATGATCATGGCTTTTTTTATCAATGCAAAACTTGCCTGTATCTACCTCGCAGCCGTGATCTTACTTGGTATCATACTTGCTTTTATCACAGTCAGGGCCCATAAATATTTTACCCAGGTATTTCCGAAATATGATGACTTAAACGCATCTGTCCAGGAAAATGTCTCTGCGATCCGCGTGGTAAAAGCCTACGTCCGTGAAGATTTTGAAAAGGACCGTTTCAAAAAAGCAAGTGAAAATATTTACAAAATGTTTGTCAAAGCAGAGGGCGTTATCGTATTTAATAATCCCGTCATGATGGCTGCCGTGTATATCTGCATCATCCTGATCAGCTGGATCGGTGCCAAAATGATCGTGGTAAATTCTCTTACCACCGGTGAACTGATGAGCCTTCTCACTTACTGCATGAACATTATGATGAGCCTCATGATGCTCTCCATGGTTTTTGTCATGATCACCATGAGTATCGCAAGTGCTGAGCGTATCTGTGAAGTATTAAATGAGAAGAGTGATATCACAAACCCGGAAAAACCGGATTATGAAGTAACCGATGGCAGCATCCGCTTTGACCATGTGACATTCCGATACAATAAAACCTCTGATACCCCTGTTTTGGACGATATCAATCTCTCCATCGCCTCAGGCGAGACCATCGGTATCATCGGCGGAACGGGAAGTTCGAAATCTTCCTTAGTCAACCTGATCAGCCGTCTGTATGATGTATCGGCTGGTGCCGTCTACGTTGGCGGTAAAGATGTCCGCTCCTACGACCTTGACACACTTCGTAACGAAGTGTCGGTGGTATTACAGAACAATGTTCTTTTCTCCGGTTCCATCTATGACAATCTCCGCTGGGGAAACCCGGATGCAACCGATGAACAATGCCGGCATGCCTGCGACCTTGCCTGCGCTTCAGAATTTATCAACCGTTTTCCGGATGGCTATAACACGCACATTGAACAGGGCGGTTCCAATGTCTCCGGTGGACAGAAACAGCGTCTGTGCATCGCAAGAGCGCTGTTAAAGAACCCGAAAATTTTGATTTTAGACGACAGTACCAGTGCGGTTGATACAGCAACCGATGCAAAAATCCGCAAAGCATTTGCGGAAGAGATCCCAAATACGACAAAACTTATCATTGCGCAGCGGATCTCCTCTGTCATGAATGCAGACCGTATCATTGTATTGAACAACGGCGTTGTGGACGGCTTCGGTTCCCATGAGGAGCTCATGGAAACAAATGCGATTTACCGCGAAGTATACGAATCCCAGACACAGGGAAGCGGTGATTTTGATGAAGGAGGTGTAAAATAATGGCAGAAAAAAATCATGGACCTATGCGCGGCAATGCACGCGGACCAAGACCAAATGTTAAAGATCCTGGAAAACTACTGCTGCGCCTGCTCTCTTACATTTTTAAAAACTATGGCTTTGCATGTATCGTTGTCGTGATCTGCCTGTTTATCACTGTTTTTTCGAGTGTTCAGGGTACCTTATTCATGCAGACACTGATCGATGATTACATCATTCCATTAACAAAACAGGCCTCCCCTGATTTCACGGAACTCGCCCATGCGATCGGACGCGTTGCAGTTTTCTATGCATGTGGTGTGCTTGCTTCCTTTGCACAGTCCAAAATTATGGTATACGTCACACAGGGAACACTCCGGAACTTAAGAAACGATATGTTCATCCATATGGAAGGACTCCCGATCCGTTACTTTGACACTCACCCACATGGTGATATTATGTCAACCTATACGAACGATATTGATACCCTGCGCCAGATGATCAGTCAGAGTATCCCGCAGGTTTTAAACAGTGCGGTTACGATTGTCAGCGTCCTTGGCGCCATGATCGTTTTAAACATCCCACTGACGATCATCACACTTTTTATGGTTGGAGTCATGCTCTATGCCACCAAAGTGGTAGGTGGCGCCAGTGCCAAGTACTTTATCGCCCAGCAGCGTGATATCGCCATGGTCAACGGTTATATCGAAGAGATGATGAATGGCCAGAAGGTAGTAAAGGTCTTTACCCATGAGGAAGAAAGTATTGCAGACTTCAACAAGCTGAATGACCAGTTATTTGAAAGTGCAGATAACGCAAATAAATTTGGTAATATCTTAATGCCGATCAATGCACAGCTTGGAAATGTAAGTTATGTTCTGGTCGCCTTAGTCGGCGGCATCCTCGCCCTGGAAGGGGTAGGCGGTTTCACCCTCGGTAAACTGGCAAGCTTCCTCACATTCAATAAGAGCTTCAGCCAGCCGATCAACCAGTTAAGCATGCAGATCAACAATATCGTCATGGCGCTTGCAGGTTCCGAGCGAATCTTCAATCTGCTGGATGAAAAACCGGAAACGGACGATGGATACGTAACTTTAGTGCGCGCGAAAAAGGAAAATGGCCAGATTACAGAGTGCAGCGAGCGTACCGGAATGTGGGCATGGAAGCATGTGCATCAGGCAGACGGTTCTGTCGACTACATTGAGTTAAAGGGTGATGTGGTATTTGATGATGTCGATTTTGGATACAATCCTGACAAAATGGTTCTGCACAACGTAGACCTTTTTGCCACTCCAGGACAGAAGATCGCTTTCGTTGGAAGTACCGGTGCCGGAAAAACAACGATTACAAACCTGATCAACCGGTTCTACGATATTCAGGATGGCAAGATCCGCTACGACGGCATTAACATTAATAAAATCAAAAAAGACGACCTGCGTCATTCCCTTGGAATCGTATTGCAGGATACCCATCTATTTACCGCAACTGTAATGGAAAATATCCGTTACGGAAAACTGGATGCGACAGACGAAGAAGTCATCGCTGCTGCAAAACTTGCAAATGCAGACACCTTCATCCATCAGCTTCCGGATGGCTACAACACATTGCTGACCGGAGACGGCGCAAACTTAAGCCAGGGACAGCGCCAGCTGCTTGCGATCGCCCGTGCCGCCATTGCTGATCCTCCTGTCCTGATCCTCGATGAGGCAACCTCCTCCATCGATACCAGAACGGAAAAAATCGTACAGGATGGTATGGATAAACTGATGCGCGGACGTACGACTTTTGTCATCGCACACCGTCTCTCCACTGTCCGCAACAGTGACTGTATCATGGTCTTAGAGCAGGGGCGCATCATTGAACGCGGCAGCCATGAGCAGTTGATGGAAGAACATGGAAAATACTATCAGCTTTATACCGGAAATCTGGCTGAATAAATATCTGACCGGCGTTCCGTAACGTAATGTTGCAGATTTTGTGGTGCTTTTATAGGTTGTGAAGTGGCAAATATAAGCGCCCTCTCACAAGGCAGAATTTTATAGGTTTATGAAAAGAAAAACGGTACAGACGAAATATGATGTTCCTGTTCGCCGGGCATTCCGCTGGGCTTCTGAGCAAAAATTTTGTGAAGCAGAGGCTTCACGAAAATTTTAGAATCCCAGCTCCATGGCTCACGAAGGAAATCATATTTGTCTGCACCGTTTTTCTTTCATTTACGTTACGAATGACTTGTGAGAGGACGCTTATATTTGCCCAATTTACGCTATGAACTGCACCACAGAATCTGCGATTTACGTATTGGAAGTTATCTGTTCTTAAAATTACAAAAATCACCTTTGGTCAGTTCATAATCAACCGTTGACTGTAACTCTCCCAGCTGGTTTTTCCATGAATCACAATGAATTGCAATTCTTTTAAAGCCCAATTTCTCATATACATGCTGTGCTCTGGTATTATTCAGATTTGTATCCAAAAAGATAAGTTGTGCACCCATATGGAATAGTTCTTCAATCAACATACTTAACACAATCTTTCCAAGTCCTTTTTCCTGATAATCAAACTCACATATCTTTATTCCAATCTCATATTTTGCATTTTCATACACGTAAAAACTCATTTCTCCGATTAACGTATTTTTATATACTATCATTAATCGCCTTCTGGTCTCATCACTATCATTCACAATTTGTTTTTCTATTTCGGTTGCAGTTGTCCCAAGTCCATTAGGAAATCCTGCATGTGCCATTACTTTTCCGTCATTCCACCATTTTGCTAATTGCTCACAGTCCTTTTTCTCTACATTTCTAATACATAGCTGATCATATTTTATGTTCATAAAAAATCCTCACTTTCAGCTCGGTCAATTCCACTTTGTTAAATTTAATCATACCTGCAATCCTATTTGGCTCTGTAAAAAATCATTTAAAGAATTTGTAATTGATTTATTTCGAGGATGCAGATTGAGTTTTGATGTTACCCTGTAGGTACTCATCCCATAACGTAAAGTGCAGATTCTGTGGTGCGATTCACAGCGTAAATTGTCAAACCTCCAGTTTCCGATAAACCGTAACATACATGGTAAAAAAGCAGGCCAATCCCCCTATCAGGTTTGAAATCGGTTCTGCAAGAAATACGCCTGTGACGCCGATTTCCGGGATCACTGGAAGTAAAAACGTAAGCGGTACAACAATGATGACCTTCCTTAACATGGAAAAGAAGATTGCCTGCTTTGATTTTCCAAGTGCCTGAAATGTCGTCTGCCCGGTGAATTGAAATGCCATGAAGAAAAATCCGAAGAAATAGATATGCATGGATTTTACTGTAAGCGGCAGCAATTCTGCATCTTTATTAAAAATCATCACAAACTGGTTCGGAAATAACATCGTCATTCCCCACGCAAATAATGTATAAACCAGAAGAATGACCGCCGTATAGCGGATTGTCTGTTTCACTCTCCCATATTCTTTCGCACCATAATTAAAACTCATGACCGGCTGTGCCCCATTTCCAACACCGGAAACCGGCATATGGATCACTTCACGCACAGAATTGATGATGGTCATCGCTGCGATATACATATCTCCACCGTACATCGCCAGATTGATATTGCATACCATCTGCACGAGGCTGTTCGTCACCGACATAGTAAAACCGGATAAACCGAGCACAAGAATCTTTTTGACGCGGTCTGTTTTTAATTTCAAATAATTTTTATCTAACCGGATCGTCGCCTTTTTCCCGGTAAGGAACCGGAGTGTCCAGCAGGCAGCTGCAAACTGCGAGATCACCGTTGCCAGCGCTGCTCCCTGTACACCCATTTTCATTTCAAAAATAAAAATTGGATCCAAAATCAGGTTGCAGACTGCACCGATCGATACCGTCATCATTCCGATATTGGCAAAGCCCTGCGCATTGATAAATGCATTCATACCAAGGCTTAACATCACAAAAAGTGTTCCGCATAAGTAGATTGTGAGATAAGAATCCGCATATCCGTAAATATTTTTGCTTGCACCAAGCAGGTATAGCATCGGCCTTTTTACCAGAAACATCACCACACTGAACACTACTCCAATGACCACTAACAGGTTGAATGAATTGCCTAAAATATACTTTGCTTCCTCTTCATTTCCTTTTCCCCTCTCTATAGAAAAAAGAGGAGCACCGCCCATTCCTACCAGATTGGCAAAAGCAATTGCCAGTGTGCAGATTGGGAATGCCACTCCAAGTCCGGTCAAAGCCTCCGTCGCATGATCCGGGATACGTCCGATAAATACCCGGTCAATAATGTTATATAAAATATTGACAAACTGTGCCAGCGTCATCGGAAGCGCAATCCGTGCCATATGGGATAAAATACTTCCCTTCGAAAAATCATTTTGTACTGCCATTTTTATAACTTCTCTTTAAATTTTTTTACTGCTGCCACTGCAACACCAATATCGATCACTTTGTTTTCTGCTCTGCTTTCATGAGTTTCTTCCCTGTCGCGCAGATATCATTTAACACACAGCGGTCACAATGCGGATTTGTCCGTGCTGTACAGACATCCCTGCCATGCTCCACCAATCTGTGACAGAAATCATTCCCCTCTTCCGGTGGAATGATCTTCCACAGTTCCATCTCTACTTTTTTCGGTTCCTTGATGTCTTTTACCAGTCCCATGCGGTTCACCAGACGGATACAGTGTGTGTCTGTGACGATCGCCGGTTTTCCGAACACATCCCCCATGATCAGATTCGCACTTTTGCGTCCGACCCCCGGAAGTTTCAACAGTGCATCAAAATCATCCGGCACTTTTCCACCGTACTGCTCTTTTAGCATTTTCATGCATGCACTGATATCTTTTGCCTTACTTTTTCCAAGTCCGCATGGACGCACGATCTCCTCGATCTCAGAGACACCGGCTGGCGGCAAAGCGGCGCCACCCCGGGAGTTCTCAACAGTCTAA
>OBVW01000043.1_pt1 | contig 119206 bp, 109 predicted proteins | sample 1495141 | NCBI WGS metagenome assembly OBVW01 (sample SAMEA2580013, study PRJEB22360) | human gut metagenome | biome: human gut; feature: human-associated habitat; material: faeces | place: Denmark | collected 2008/2010
TATAACCCCATTTCGTGTGTTTTTTGGTCGGCAGCAGCTGCCTGCCAATATACTATGCCGCCTGAGGAACTTGAAAAAAGAACGTTTAAAATCAGCGTTAATGATGAGATTAATATAGCAGAGCTTGAAAAAAAGCTTGTTTTTGCAGGATATACCCGTTATGACCAGGTTGACGGAACAAGCCAATTTGCTGTGCGTGGCGGAATTATAGATATTTTTCCGACCTATCTTAACGAGCCTGTAAGAATTGAATTTTGGGGCGATACCGTTGATACTATTTCGAGTTTCGATATCGACACTCAAAGGCGAAGCGGCAAGGTTGATTTTATTGAAATTACTCCGGCTAACGAGGTACTTGTTGACGATAATTTTAAATTTGCCGATAAAATCGAGGCGCTCTCGAAAGGATTAAAGGGCAAGGCAATTAAGGCAAGGGAAAAGCTTAATAATGATATTGATAAATTAAGGCAGGGGCTTCATCTCAATTGCCTTGATAAGTATTTGCCGCTTATTTATAATTCAAACGGTGTGTTTGATTATGATTTTGACAGGCTTTTTGTTGTTGAAAGTGCAAGAGTTAAGGAAAAAATGATTAAGCAGGAAAAGCTTAATCTTGAAGAACTTAAATGGTTTGTTGAGGACGGTACGCTTTGCAAAGGGCTTGATAAATTTAATCTTAATTTTGACGAGCTTAAATCTGTTTATGAAAAGCATAATGCAATATATATGGATTCTTTACCTCGTGGAAGCTTTGACACACCTGTCGCTCACCTTGCAAACTTCCGTGTTCAAAGCTTTAATGCGTGGAGCGGTACTCTTTCTCAGCTTAAGGAGGAGCTTTTTCCTCTTTTCAAGGGCGGATATACGGTTTGCATAATGGCAGGCACTGTCAGGGCAGGCAAAGCTCTTTGCAAGGATATTGAGGATATGGGCTTTATCAATACTGTTTTCTTTGAAAAAAGACCTGAAAAGCTGCAAAATAAGGCTATCAATATTCTTACTGGCACAATTCAGTCGGGTTTCCAAATAAGCGATATGAAGCTTGCAGTTATTACCCATTCAAAGACTAATCAAAGCACCAAAAAGGCAAAAAAAGCGTCATCAAAAAATGCTATTCATTCGCTTGACGAGCTTACCGTCGGCGATTATATTGTTCATAATATTCACGGTATCGGTGTGTTTGAGGGTATTCATGCACTTGAACTTAATAAGGTAAAAAAAGACTATATAAAAATCAGCTATGCAAAGGGCGATACACTTTACGTGCCTGTTACCCAACTTGATTTGGTATCAAAATATATAGGCCCTAAAAACGATACTAATGTTAAAATTAACCGCCTCGGCTCAGGCGAATGGAAAAAGACTAAGGCTAAGGTGCGCTCTTCTGTTAAGGATATGGCTAAGGAACTGATTGCGCTTTATGCTAAGCGAATGAGCACAAAAGGATTTGCTTTTTCTGAGGATTCCGATATGCAGCGTGATTTTGAAATGCGCTTTGAATATGATGAAACGGACGATCAGCTTAGGTGCAGCGAGGAAATTAAGCACGATATGGAAAAAACCGCACCTATGGACAGACTGCTTTGCGGTGACGTTGGTTTTGGCAAAACAGAGGTTGCACTTCGTGCAGTATTTAAATGTATAAGCGACTCAAAGCAATGCGCCATTCTTGTGCCTACAACGGTGCTTGCAATGCAACATTTTCAAACTGCGCTCAAAAGGCTTGAGCCTTATCCCGTAAAGGTGGAGATGATATCTCGTTTTGTATCTCCCAAAAAGCAAAAAGAAATACTTCAAGGGCTTGCCGACGGCTCGATTGATGTTGTGGTAGGTACTCATAAGCTTTTAGGCAAATCAATTAAATTTAAAGATTTAGGGCTTCTTATAGTTGATGAGGAGCAACGATTCGGCGTGGCGCAAAAGGAAAAAATAAAGGAAAAATTTCCTCGTGTTGATGTTCTTACCCTTTCTGCTACTCCTATTCCCCGTACGCTCAATATGGCAATGAGCGGTATCAGGGATATGAGCCTTATTGAGGAGGCACCGGGTGAGCGCCACCCTGTTCAAACCTATGTTATCGAATATGACGCTGAAATTTTGCAAGAGGCAATGGAACGTGAAATAAACCGTGGCGGTCAATGCTATTATCTTCACAATAATGTTGAGACGATTGAGCATAAAGCTATGATGATTAAAAAAGCAATTCCTCAGGCAAGGGTGGGTATTGCCCACGGTCAAATGAGTGAGGAGGAACTTTCAAGCGTTTGGCGTGATTTGCTTTCGGGTGATATTGATATTCTTGTGTGCACAACTATTATTGAAACGGGTGTTGACGTGCCTAACTGCAATACTCTTATTATTGAAAATGCAGACAGAATGGGTCTTGCCCAGCTTCACCAAATAAGGGGACGTGTAGGCAGGTCATCAAGGCGTGCTTATGCCTATTTCACGTTTACAAGAGGCAAGGAATTGACCGATATTGCAACGAGGCGACTTGAAGCTATCAGGGAATATACTGAGTTTGGTTCGGGCTTTAAAATTGCTATGCGTGACCTTGAAATCAGGGGTGCAGGCTCGCTTTTGGGAAATAGACAGCACGGTCATATGGAAGCAGTTGGATACGATATGTATTTAAAACTTCTTGAAGAAGCCGTTGCTATGGAAAAAGGCGAAATCAGCGAAGAGGAGCCGGAGGAGAGAGAATGTCTTATTGACGTTCAAATCGACGCTCATTTGCCGGAGGAATATATTATTTCCACATCGCAAAGGCTTTCTATGTATAAGCGCATTGCCGCAATTAAAAATGAGGCTGACGCTCAAGATGTTTATGACGAGCTTACAGACCGATTCGGCGCACCGCCGTCATCTGTTTGGGGGCTTATAGAAATTGCCCTTTTGCGAAACAGTGCAAAGGCACTCGGCATAACGGATATTGTTCAGCGAAACGGCTCTGTTTTGTTTTATTCAAGCGAGCCGGATATCAAAACCGTTGCGATACTTAATGCGTTTATGAAAGGCAGAGTTACTCTTTCTGCGGCTAAAAGGCCGTATATCGCAGTTAAGCTTGACCCGACCGAGGCAACGCTTGAAACGATACGTGAAACGCTTAGAATAATGAGCGAAGCCAAAGAGCATTACAATAGCAATAAATAAAATAATAACCGCTGCAGTATTTCTTAATTGAAACGCTGCAACGGTTTTCTTTTTATATTTGATTTTATTTACTATTCTTCAGGGAACATAACGATAAGAAGCATTTTGAATTGTTCCTTTGCAAAAACAGCGTGAGGCTTTTTGGCAGGCATAACGATTGTTTCGCCCTCGTTTAAAATAAATTCTTCGCCCTCAATTGTGATTTTGCCGACTCCGTCAAGAGCAACAATCATAGCGTCACCGCCCGATTCGTGAGTGCTGATTTCTTCGCCCTTGTCAAATGCAAAAAGAGTAAGCGAATGGTGTTCGTTTTGCGAAAGGGTTTTGCTGACGATTTGACCTTTTTGGTATGTCACTTCGTCTTTGATTTTGAGAACTGTTTTGTGCTCAATGTTTTTGATTAATTTATCCATTTGTATCTCCTTGATTATTCTGCTTGTGACGTTTTACAAGTTCTTCAAGCATTTTGTTGTGCGATTTTTTGTCTATTTCATATTTGAGAGTAGGAATAACCGCTAAAATCATACCGATTGCAGGCGGAATTGAAATAAGAAACCACATAGCTTTTGAATAAGAAGTGTAGTCTGTTGCAAAATTTGCACCGTTTGCAATAGCCTCGTTCATTTTATTTATGTTGATATCCGTATATCCTACTGCGTCAAAAACATAGCCTGAAATAATGGAACTGATGCCTGCCGAAAACTTGGTAATAAAGCTTTGACCGGAGAAAAAAATTCCGTCAGGTCTGTAACCGTGATGATATTCCTCATAGTCAATGCAATCGCTAATCATAACAGATTGGCAAACGTTTACTCCTCCAAAGCCCATGCCTGTGCCAAAGAATAAAATTCCGTCAATAACCACAAAGCCTATTTTAGAAAGGTCAGTCGGCGCTATTAAGTATACGACAAACAAAAGTACAAATGCAACAGCGCTCAGTCCGCTGAAAAGATTGTATACTTTTTTTGTTTCATATTTTCTCATAAGAGCAGGGGAGATTGCCATTGAAACAAATTGACCTATAAAAAGTCCGCCGGCTAAAATAAGCACGATTATGAATATATCAAGCTTTGTAAACGCATAGGTGAGGTTGCCCTTGCAATAGTAGTATGTCAAAAGCGTCATTGCAATATTCATCATAAGCTGCAACGGTGCACGCAGAAGTCCGCTTATAAGAATACGTCTGAAAGGCTTGCATTTCCACATAAGAGCAAAGCTTTCTTTCATAGTTTTTGTTTCACTGCCGTTAGGTACTCTTTCCTTTGTTCCTATACCTGCACATTCAAACAGCGCCGAACCTATAATTGTGATTATAATTGCCGCAACGATAAATCCCTTTTGCGCATTTGTGTCTAAGCCAAAAGCGGAGTTTAGCGATTGCGACACTGCAACAATTGAAATCACAACCAAGCCGGCACCGATTGACGCAATAATTCTTGAAAGAGAAATAAGCGAACTTCTGTCCTTTTCGCTTTCCGTTATTCGTGAAATAATGCCCCATAGAGGAATATCGCCAACCGTATAGCTCATTCCCCACAGCACATAGGATATTGCCGCCCAAGCAACAATAAATATCATAGCCGTTTTGTTGCCGTTTGCCTTTGCGTTTGCATAGTTGCCGTTGAAGAATGCCGCTATCGTAATAACGCATATAACAATAGGTGAAAAAATGAGATAAGGTCTGCATTTACCCCATTTAGTTCTTGTTTTGTCAACTATCGAGCCCATCATCGGGTCATTGATTGCGTCCCAAATTCTCGCTATTGCAAATATCCAGCCAAGCGCAATAGCCGGCAGGCAAATTACATTTTGAAAGTAATAATAAAGCCCGACGGCAACTACATTATAAATCATATTTTGACCGAACATTCCGGTCAAAAACATATTTCTTTCTTTTTTTGAATATGTGTTTATATTTTCCATAATATTTCCCTTATTAGTCTGTTATAAGCTGTTCATATAAAAGATTTTTAATTTCTTTAGGCGGTTTTGAAATCTTTAACGCCTTTAGCAATTCTTCTCTTGTTTGCGCATTTTTAAACGGTTTATAATATGCTGTTTTTTTAACCGTTTGCTCCTGCCAGCGTGACATTGAATTGATAACTCTTTCCTTATAGTCAGGCATTTTTATAAGTTTTATATTTGTAAGTTCAATTTCTATATCATCGCTTGAAAAATCTACCTCAATGCTCAAAGCGCTGTCTGAATTTGAAATTGTAAATTCCTTATTAAGTTTAATATCTGCGCTTTCGATTTCCTTAAACGTGATTTTATATTTCCTGCCGCTCGGTATAACCTCGCAATCGCCGAAAGGCGCTTTAATCGTTAATTTAATCTTGCGGGATTTTTCGTCAAACGTGTTTAGAATTTTAGTTTTTGCATTATGCTCTTCAAAATTCACTCTGCCGTTATCTTCGTAAAGGGTGAAACTGTTGTTGCCGTTAAATATCCAAAATTCAAGTGCTTTAGGGTTTGCCGAGGAGTTGCCGTCATCGTTAGATAACGGAATAATTGCGCCCTCTTTCGCAAGAACGGGAATATCGTAAAGCTCACGGTTAAGCGTTATATCCATAGGGCCGTGGTATTTTTGAAGAGTGAAAATATCTGTGTAAGTGCCTTTGGGTATCCAAGCTTTTGCCGTTGCCATATTAGTTTTTTTATTTGTTTTCGATGTTATGGGGGCTGCAATAAGCTCGCTTCCGAAAAAGTATTCATTAGGCACATTAAAAGCGCTTTCTTCGTTTGGATAAGCGTAATACATAGGCTTGCAAAGAGGTGTGCCGTTTTTGTGGCATTTGTAATCCATAGTGAAAATATAAGGAATAAGCCTGTGCCTGAAATTAAGCCACTTTTTAGCGCTTAAATAAACGTCACGTCTGTATTTCCACGGTTCCTTGCCGAGCAAATCGTTTGACGTTGAATGAAGCCTTAAAATAGGAGAAAATACTCCGAATTCAATCCATCTTAAATACAGTTCATCGTCCTTGTAGCCGAAATGGTGACCGCCGATATCATGGCTCCACCAAAAATATGCCGCATTAGCCGCATTTGCAGTAAAATAAGGCTGAAAGTCAAGAACCTTATGATTTATAGCCGTATCGCCGGAGAAGCCTAACGGATATCGGTGTGAGCCAAGCCCTGCGTAGCGTGACAGAATAAGCGGCAGCTTTCCGTTTTCCGCATTGTCAAGAAAATGATAATGATTTAATGCAAGAAGCGGGTCAAGGCCCTCAATATCACTCTTTTTACCCTGTTGCCAATCTATCCACCAAAAGTCAACGCCGTCTTTTTCATACGGCTTGTGTACCTTGTCAAAATACGCATTCCAAAAATCATCGCTTTTGCAGCTGAATTTGACGTCCTCTTTTGTTTCGGGGTCAATGCCGACTGCCTTTGCAACGTCATTGTACATATCCTCAAAATGCCTTATTCCGTCGGCAGGGTGTAAGTTTAACGTCACCTTTAAATTGCGGTTTTGAAGATTGTTTAAAAATGATTTATAATCCTTAAAAAGTTTTGTGTTCCAGCTGTATCCCGTCCAACCGTTTGCATTTATTTTGAATTGCTTTTTTAAATCTACCCAATGCCAATCCATATCAATTGTTGCAACGGTAAGCGGGATTTTTTCTTTTTCAAATCTGTCCATCAAATTGATATATTCGCTGTCGCTGTATGCGTGGTATCTGCTCCACCAAACGCCGAGAGCAAAGCGTGGCACAAGGGGAGTATAGCCTGATAATTCAAAAAATGCTTTTATCGTTTTGCTATAATCTTTGCCGTAGGCGAAGCAGTAATAGTCCTTGCCGCCGCTTCGTTTTACAAAATGCCCCTCGTCATCAAAAAGAAAGCTTGTGCTGTCATCAAGCAAAAATGCGCCGTCTTTTGTAATTAAGCCGTCATCAAGCGGTACTTTGCCAAACGTTGCGTCAAGCGTTCGCCTTGTGCCCTTTAAGTTCTTTTGCTTTTTAAAATATTGCGTTTCATCGCTGCTTTTTATTTTAACGCAAATCGGAGTGCCGTTTTTTATAATGAAAATAACGTCACTTGTTTCGACAAGTATTTTGTTTTTGATTTTTTTGACATTAAATTTGCCGACTTGAAAATTCCTGTTGAGCACGGTAAAACTTGCCAAATCGGTAAAAGTGCCTGCCTCAACTCTTATCAGCCGAGAGGTTAAATATGTAATTCTGATATCGTCAATTATTTTTATTTGATTTTTATTTGCTTTTGCATCTGTTTTAATGATTAAAGATTTCTTTAGCATAATAACTCCGTTTCAGCAAAAATGTATAAAGTCCTATAAATATATCATATAGCAAATATAAATAAAAGTAAAGCAAAAAATGCTTAAAAAACTATACAATATAACAAAAGCGTTGCGAAATATTCGCAACGCTTAAACAAATAGTGAGATTAATATAATCTAAAAATAAATATTATCAAGCCGTATAAAAATGCCGACGCCGTGCCGTAAACTATGACGGGACCTGCGATTGAAAACATTTGAGCTGCGGTACCGAGCACAAATCCCTCGTGCTTCCATTCAAGCGCAGGGGATACAACGCTGTTTGCAAAGCCTGTAATCGGCACAATTGTTCCTGCGCCTGCGTGTCTTGCAATTTTATCAAAAACGCCGATACCGGTTAAAACAGCGGTTATAATAATTAATACGCTTGACGTTGCGGCTGAAACTTCCTTTTCGTTTAATCCTGCCTTTTCAAAAATCATAAACAAAATTTGACCGATTAAACAAATTGTGCCACCGATTAAAAATGCCTTAATGCAGTTTAACACCTTTGGCGAATTCGGGCTTGCTTTGTCAGTCATTTTGCTGTAATCGTCCTTGCTGATGCTCATTATCTGTCACCTCTTTATTAATTTTTACAATCTTATAATAATTATTCACTTGACTTTTTTGATTATATCTTGTAATATCATAATATACTATTTGTAAATCATAAACGGAGGCATATTTATGCATCTTATTGAGGTTCGTGACGTATACAAAATATATAATCCGGGTGAAAATCAGGTTAATGCGCTTGACGGTGTATCTATCACTATTGACGAGGGTGAATTTGTTGCCATTATCGGTCAGTCAGGCTCAGGTAAATCAACTCTTATGAATATGCTCGGTTTGCTTGATACTCCTACTCACGGCGAATATTATATCAACGGCAAGCTTGTTGACGATTTAACAGATGACCAAATGAGTGTTATCAGAAATGAGGAAATCGGTTTTATTTTCCAAGGCTTCAACCTTATTTCGTCACTTTCTGCGCTTGAAAATGTTGAACTTCCCTTGGTTTATAGGGGTATGCCGAAGCAGGAAAGGCGTGAAATTTCGCAGCAGGCGCTTGAAAGAGTAGGACTTGGAAGCCGTATTCATCATTTGCCCGCAGAAATGTCCGGCGGTCAGCAGCAACGTGTTGCCGTCGCAAGAGCTATTGCTGCAAAACCTCCTGTTATCTTGGCAGATGAGCCTACAGGTAACCTTGATACAAAATCAACAAAAGAGGTTATGGCAATTTTGCACGAACTTAAGGATGAGGGCAGAACAGTTATAGTTATCACCCACGATAATGAAATTGCGGAAGAGGCAGAACGTGTAATCCGTATTCGTGACGGCAAGGTGGTTGAGGATTATATTAACCCCGGTTATGAGGAAAAATACGGCAGAGAGTCAAAGAAAAATAATAAAAATCCGATTGACGAGGGTTGATACATAATATAATAGGAATTTACAGCAGATATTTAAAACTTTTGAATATCTGCTGTTTTTTTGCTTTTTTTTAAAGTTTTGCGCAATAATCGCATTTAAAATATACGCATATATTGAATAAATCGGCAAAAATAAAATTTCTTGAATATTTTTTAGGCAAAATATAGCCTTTATACGTTATATTTCACTCCCTATACGCTGTTAGTGTAGGGAGTTTTTCTTTTGCCCTGCAAAAAAATGATATGGAGGTGTGAAATGTCACGCAGAAAGAAGATAAGCGAAAAGGAGGTATGCGACGGCTTAAGACGTCTTGCATTCGGCGAAATAACGGATGCAGTCAGCCTGCTTTTCGAGCCTGAGGAAAAAATACTCCAAAAGCTTAACACGCTTGATTTGTTTAACGTAAGCGAAATCAAGCGCCCAAAGGGAGGCGGAATGGAGATTAAATTTTTTGACAGGCTTAAGGCTATTGACAAAATCAGAGAAATGGTGAATGAGCAAACGGACAAGTCGCCGACCTCATTTTATGAGGCACTGGAAAAAAGTACGCAGGCGACTAAAAGGCATTATACGGAGGAATTTGATGAATAGATTTATCCCGTTTTCAAAAAAGCAACTTGCCGTTTTGAATTGGTGGTGCAATGGCAGTGACGTTAAAAATAAAAACGGAATAATCTGCGACGGCGCCGTAAGGTCAGGCAAAACGCTTTGTATGGGTATATCGTTTATTTGTTGGTCCTTTTATGCTTTTTGCGATACTTCGTTTGCCATTTGCGGGAAAACAATTTCTTCACTTAGGAGAAATGTTATTACTCCGCTTTTGCCGACGCTTAAAGAGCTTGGTTTCAGCGTTGATTACAGGATTAGCAGAAATATGGTTACGATTTCAAGAGGCAATGTTACTAACCGTTACTATCTTTTCGGCGGCAGAGATGAATCAAGTGCATCACTCATTCAGGGTATGACTTTGGGTGGCGTTATGCTCGACGAGGTTGCGCTTATGCCGAGAAGTTTTGTTGAGCAGGCGGTTGCAAGGTGCTCTCTTGAAAATTCAAAATACTTTTTCAACTGCAATCCGGAGCATCCTTATCATTGGTTTTATATGGAATGGATAAAAAAAGCCAAAGAAAAAAATGTTTTGTATATCCATTTCACTATGGACGACAATCCCTCTTTGTCCGAAAGCGTTAAAAAAAGATATAAAAGTCTTTATTCGGGCGCTTTTTATGAGCGATTTATTGAGGGAAAATGGGTCACGGCTCAAGGTCTTGTTTATCCTATGTTTTCACCTGAAAGGCACATAAAAAGGTGCGACGGCGGTTTTTCACGATATTATCTTTCGTGCGACTACGGAACGGTAAATCCTTTTTCTTTAGGCCTTTGGGGTGAATGCGACGGCAAGTGGTATCGGCTTGATGAGTATTATTATTCAGGCAGAGACAACGGTATTCAGTTGACAGATGAGGAATATTACCGTGAGCTTGAAAGACTTGCGAACGGCAAGGATATAACAGCTTTGATTATTGACCCGTCAGCTGCATCTTTTATTCAAACTGTTTTAAGGCACAAAAAATTTCGTGTTATCAAAGCGAATAATGATGTTCTATCGGGTATTAACCGAGTGTGCCAGGCACTCAAGGGTGGGGAGATATTTATATATCCCTGCTGTGCCGACGCAATAAGAGAATTTTCAATCTATCGCTGGGATGACAGTATAAAAAAGGATGCGGTTAAAAAAGAAAATGACCACGCAATGGATGATATACGATATTTTGTCGCTACTGTTTTAGGCAGAGAGGGACAAGGAAATTCGTTTGCGTCTTTTGCAATAGAAAGGAATTAGCTTTGAAAATTTTAGATTTAAGAAAAAAGAAAAGTCAAAATTCAAATGCTGCATGTGCGGTTCAAACGTCAATCGCTACAAATCATCCTTATTATAATCTTACAAGTTATATGCCGATTAACGGCGAATCGAGAGTATATGCCGAGCTTAGAAATGCAGTTCCTATTTTAGACGCCGCAATTAATAAAATTGTGCGACTTTGCGAGGGCTTTAGGTTTGATACGGGAAATGAAAAAATAAACGAAATGATGAACTCGTATTTTGAGTCGATAAATGTCGGCGGAAACCAAAGGGGGATAACCTCTTTCGTTTCAAATTATCTTAATCAGCTTTTAACCTTTGGCACGGCAATAGGCGAAATAGTTATGTGCTCAGACGGGATATATGCGCTTTATAACAGCGAGCTTTCGTCAATTGAGCTTAAAAGGGCAAAAAACGGAATTGATGTCGATTTTTATAATAACGGCTCTAAAATCAATCAGCCGAATTTGATTTTATATTCTGTTTTAAATCCTAAGCCTTCCGATTTGTGCGGCACAAGTTTGCTTTCCGGCTTGCCGTTTGTAAGCAATATTTTGCTCGAAATTTATAATACAATCGGCGAAAATTGGAAGCATGCGGGAAATCTTCGATATTCTGTTATTTGCAAGCCGGATAAGGACAGCGCTTATTCAAACGCAAACGAAACGGCGCAAACCGTTGCAAATGCGTGGAAAGATGCCATGAATTCAAATACCGTTAAGGATTTTGTGGCAGTCGGGGATGTGAGCGTTAAGGTAATCGGTGCGGACAATGCTGTGCTTGACAGTGAAATCCCTGTAAGACAGCTTCTTGAACAGATTGTTGCAAAAACAGGGCTTCCGCCGTTTATGCTTGGTCTTAGTTGGTCGTCAACAGAGAGAATGAGCACGCAGCAGGCAGATATATTGACAAGCGAGCTTGAATCGTACAGACGTATTCTTGAACCTGTGATTAAGCAAATCGGAAATATGTATCTTGCAATAAATGCCTTGCCTTATGAGGCGAATATCGAATGGAAGAAAATTACACTTCAAGATGAATGTGACGAGGCTAAGGCACAGCTTTATACGCAACAGGCAGAAAAAATAAGAAGGGAGATTGAAAATTGAGCTTTGGTTATGTAGAAAAAGGTTTTAGTCCGAGCACTGAGGACTTGAAAAAAATCAATAAGTATACAAGGCGTGAGTTTGACGCAGACAGTCTTTATGTTTTTACTGTTATTCTTTGCGATAACGACATAGACAGGGATTTTGAAAAATTTTCATTATCGGCGCTTAATGAACTTAAAACGCTTTTTGTCGGCAAAACGGGTATCAGCGACCATTCAATGAAATCGAGCGACCAAAAGGCACGTGTTTTTGAAACATGGATTGAAAAAGGCAATACAACAACAGCCGACGGCGAGCCTTATTATATGCTAAAAGCAAAGGCTTATATGCTCAAAAATGAGGAAAACAAAGGATTTATTGACGAACTTGACGCAGGAATTAAAAAGGAAGTTTCAGTTTCCTGCTCATCAAAAAAAGCAACCTGTTCAATTTGCGGCAAGGATAAAAGGCAGTGCAGATGCGAACACGTTTCGGGCAAAGAATATAAGGGCAAAACCGCCTGCACGATTTTGTCAGATATCAGCGATGCGTATGAGTTCAGCTTTGTAGCCGTTCCTGCGCAAAGACAGGCAGGAGTTACAAAAGCATTTAAATTTACAAAGGAGAATAATATGGAGGATATTATTAAGACGCTCAAAAATATGAGCGACGATACTACGGTATCAAAATTTCAGCTTGATTCGCTTTTGAATTATGTTGATTCACTTGAGGATGAGGCAGAGCTTGGCAGAAAGTACAAGAAAAGCCTTGCAAACGAGGTTATAAAGCTTTGCGCAGAGGCTATGCCGGAGATGGATATTAAGGCTTTTTCCTCTGTGGCACAGGTTATGACCGCAAAGGAACTTTTGTCCTTTAAAGAAGCTTTCACAAAGAAAAACCGTGAAAGCACCGCTCATCTTCAAATTAAAAGTAATGACACAAAAACAAATAATACAGTAAATCAATTTAAATTATAATTAACGGAGGAATTAATTTATGTCATACGATAACATTAGAATTGAAAAAAGTTTATACACCACAGGTAAGTCTTTCACTCAGGCACTTGAAGCACTTGACCCATCAGAAAACTACAAGGGCACATCTCTTGAAGGCCTTGACGCATACGAACGTCAGCTTAAAAGATTTGACATTAAGGTTTCGGGCGAAAACTGCGATACTGTTTCAAAGTTTTTCCAAACTTCCGATTCAGCAGCTCTTTTTCCTGAATTTGTATCCCGTTCTATTAAGCTCGGTATGAGAGAAGCGTGCACCGTAGATAAAATCATTGCAACCACATCTTATATTGATTCGCTTGATTACAGGTCTATTTCGCTTGAAGATACAACTGATTTGGTCGACTTTATAAATGTTGCCGAGGGCAGTGCATTTTCAGATGTAAAGATTACTGTGAAAGACAAGCTTACCAAGCTTAAAAAATACGGCAAGATGATTTCCGCATCATATGAGGCAATCAAGTTCCAAAAGCTTGACCTTTTCTCAATCACACTTCGCAGAATCGGTGAAAATATGGTTTATTATGAGGCATACGATGCACTTGCAACAATTGATAAACCAACCGTAAATAAGATTACATATACCGGTGATACATTTACTTATGATAATCTTATTGATATTTACACAATGATGAAGCCTTACAATCTTACAACAATACTTGTTGACCCTAAGTCATTTGCAAGACTTCTTAAATTACCTGAAATGAGAGATGCAAATGCAGGTCTCGATTTTCACGGCACAGGCAGAATGGTTACTCCTTTCGGTGCAGAGGTTTATTGCTTAAAGGAAATGGATTCCGATACCCTTATTGCAATTGATAAAAACTATGCGTTTGAAAGAGTAATTGCGTCAGACATTACAACAGATTTTGACAAGCTTATCGACCGTCAGATTGAAAGAGCAACAGTATCTACAATTGTTGGTTTCTCAAACATTTTCCCTGATGCCGTTGCTATGCTTGTTAAGGCAAAATAAGGTGATTTATTATGACTGATTTAAGTAAAATTAAAGCGGAATTTATCACTCTTTCGTCTTTGAGTGAGGAAGATGCGGGAAAATATCAATCGCTTATCGAAATGGAATGTGAATATATAAATTCACTTTTAAAAAGCAGCGATGACGAAAATAATTCCTGCGTAATATTTCTTTGTGCTGCAAAGGCTTATTATCGATATATGCTTACTAATCAGTCAGACGGTATCACTTCGTTTAAGGCAGGAGATGTGTCATATTCGCTTGACACGTCTTCTGCGCTTGAAAATGCAAGGGCAATATACAATTTTGCTCTTGAACAGTGTGCCTCGCTGATTAAAAACAATCATTTTGCTTTTGAGGCGGTGTAATATGAGAAGCGGATATATTATAAAAAATCATCTTGATAAAATCGGAATTGAGGCAACGCTTTATGACGGAAAATGGAACTCAATGCCGTTTAAATGCACCGTAAATCCCTTGTGGCGAAAAAAGAGCAGTGCATTTGACGATGATGTTACAGAACTTGGAATAAATGAAGCGAGATATCATTTGTATCTTGGTCCGAAAACGCATAATGTTATGGAAATAAGCGATAACGGATATTTGCAAACCTCGTCGGGCAAGTATAAATTTTTGAGAAAAAATGCAGTGAAAATAAACGACGAGGTTATTTATTATACAGGCATTTTAAGAGAAATTAAGGAGGCAGAATACGATGAATATTAATGATTTTATAATCACCTTTGCAAAAGCTCTTAAAGCTGATTATTTTTTTAAAAATATTAAAATCATCAAGCCTTTTGAAAATGTATCTTATGCCGGTGAAATAAAAAATACGTTTGTTTGTGTCGGTCTTGACGAGATGGAAATTACGCCGATAGAGCTTGGCGATGATACAAAATATGCAAATGTCAAAATTAAGGTCGGTATATTTACCGAGAAAAACAATTCTGCTTTTGCAAAGGATGTGTTTTTAAATATTTGCAGGGTAAGCCAAAAATTTAATATTACTTCAATAAAAGCACAGCCTCTTGAATATGTAAAGCAAGCCAAGGGATATAGGCTTAACGGCTATTTTTCATTTGGCACAAATATTGATTTCGGAGGTGAAAGCGGTGAATGAGGAATATGAACAGGCGGAAAATATAAGCGAAATTATCCGTCTTGATAAAAATCGATATGATAAATACGCAGGTGAATAATGAAAGAATTTAAAATGAGATTTAAGGATTTTGTGTTTGATACAAATCCGTCATATATTCAGGTTATTACCTCTCGTGATGTTTCAAACACTTCTGTCTATGACGGAAAAGGAATTACTCAGGATATATCACAAAAACCGATTATCGTTAAAGGAAAGGGCACTTTTTTCTCAGACGATGCAGACGAAAAATGCGCTCGCCTGTCATATCTTTTAAGGCAGGGAGGCGCAGGCGAACTTCATTGCCCGTCGCTTTATCCTATTGAGGCAATTTTTACCGAGTTTAAGTATGATTCAAGTGCAACGCTTGGTAAAATCGAGTATGAATTTGAGTTTACTCAGGTGTGTGATGATAAAAAGGAAATTGCTCCTCTCGATTATATTGTTGCATACGATGGGGATAATGCTTTTGATATTGCGGCAAGGGCAAATATGAGCGTTGACGAAATTATGCAATTAAATGATATAGAAAGTCCGTTTTCAATAAAGAAAGGGGAACGGGTGAAGCTGAGATGAAAATTGTTTTAGTGACAACGTTGGGGAAGGAAATAATACCAAGCGGTATTGTTTCAGTCGTTTTAACACAGACGGCAGAGGTTGCTTGCGACAGTCTAAGCATTAAAATTATCGGCGGCAAATCGCTTGATGAAATTGAGAGAGTATATGCTTATAAAAATAACAAACTGATATTTAACGGCTATTGCGATTGCCAGAGGACAATTGCTGATGAAAGAGGATTTGAAACATATATTTATGCACGTTCAAGCGCCTGCCTTTTGGTTGATAACGATGCTTTCGCTTATACATATAATCGTCCGAGTGCTCAAAGTCTGTTTGACGCTTATGCAAAACCGTTCGGCTTTTATTATAAGCTTGACGATATTTGCACGTTTAAAAAATATGAAGTTTCAAGCGGCTCATCGCTTTACGGTGCCATCAATTTGCTTGTTTCAACAATTACCGGCAATTCAATAAGGATTAATGCCGATAACGAAATTTTTATGCTGAAACCGAGCGAAAATATATTAAGCCTTAATGATTTTTCAGTGATTTCGGCCAAAAGCATAATAAATCGAAGCGAACCGATTTCGGCAGTTAATTATAAAAAGGAATTTTCGTATCTTTACGATTGCCACACCTATTCGCAGCTTGCTGAAAAATTAGGATTTTCAAGGCAAAGATATGTAAATCTTGCGGCGCTTCCGAGTTGGCAGAGGAATTATAAAATTTCTAAAATGCTCAAAGATTCGTTCAAGGATTATAAGCGCCTTGAAATAACGCTTAAAGGTTATGTTGAAAGCGAGCTTTTACAGCGGTTTGATTACAGCGGTAAACTTGGTGATTTTAATGATTATCTGCTTTTTGAGAAGGTTTATTCCATTGATGAAAACGCTGAGCAAACAAAGCTTATTTTAAGAAAAAATATCGATATCTCGGAGGTAAATTATGTGGATTAGCAAGCAGATTATTAAAGAACAAAAAGTACCTGCAGTTGAATGCGGCAAGGTTACTATGAGCTCAAAAGGTGCTGTTGAGGCAACGTCAACAGGCGTTGAAAGAAATGTTAATTTTTACTCTCCCTACGGCTACAATTTTTGTGTACCTAAGGGTGAAAGGCTTTTGCTTACTCAAGGCGGAGGAGAGCAGGTTTGCATAGGAGTTGAAAACGACAGTTCAAATGTTGAATACGGAGAAATTAAAATCACATCTCTTTCCGGTGCATATATTCACCTCAAAAATGACGGAAGCATAGTGATAAACGGATTGGTTATATCAAAGGAGGGCAAAATTATTGAGTGATATTAATGAAAAAACAGCCGATATTATTAATTTGTGCCGCTCGGCTGTTTTTTGCGAAAAAGGAGAATTCTATCCCGACAAAGATTTCGGCAGCAGAATACACGAGGCAAAAGGAAACGAAAGGCTTATGCTGTCGTTTATCAGAATGGCTTTATCAAAGCTTGACGGGGTATATGTTAAAAATGTTACATATACCAAAAACGATAATTTAATTACAGTTGATGTCCTTATTAATAATGAGGAAAGGCAGGTGTACGTTGTAATATGAAGTCTACATATAATGAAATTTTGCAGAATATGAAAGCTGCTTACAATAAAGAACTTGGCAGGGAAATTGCTGAAAATTCTATTGATGAAAAAAAGCTTGAAGCAATTGCAAGCGAACTTTACGGCTTGTCATGCTACGGCGATTTTATTTTAAAGCAAGCGTTTGTTCAAACTGCAACGGGAGGATATCTTGACCGTCACGGTGCGTTGCGTGATTGCAAAAGAAAGCTCGGCACTAAAGCAAAGGGTACGCTTACATTTGGCATTAATGAGGCAATTGCAAGCGATATAGTTATTGAAAAGGGAACTGTTTGCTCAAAACCGAATTATCCGCTTATTCAGTATTCAACAGATGAAACGGTTATTCTTAAAGCGGGCAATACAAGTATATCGGTTTCCTGTACCGCTTTGGGAAACGGAGAAAAATACAACTTAGAGGACGACAATTTACTGACTCTTGTTAATCCTCCGTCGGGGATTGAATATGCGTTTAATGCGTATCCGATAACAGGTGGAAGCGATGACGAAAGCGACGGCTCGTTTAGAAAAAGAATTATGTCAACATTTAAAATTCCGCTTAATTATTTTAATAAAAGTTCAATTGAACTTGAAATTAAAAACATTGGCAATATTAAAGATTGCTCAATAAAGCAAAGCGACACCCCCGGAAGCGTAAGGGTAATTGTTTCTTGCCCCGGAGAACTCACGAGTGAAGAATTGGAAGGTATCAAAAAAGCATTTCCACAAATTGAACTGTTTGGCGTTAAAATTCGTTTTGAGTATGCCAAAAAGACACATGTATCGATAAAGGTCAAGGCTAATGTTGACAGTATTTCTGATGAGGCGTCACAAAAGCAAGAAATATATGATAACATTTATGAAATTTTAACACGCAATAAAATAAACTATAATATTTCACTTGATGAGATTAGAAAGGCGGCGCTGAAAATCGACAGCGTTCAAAGCGTTGAAATAAGCGGAACAAATGTTTTGGGCGATTGTATTCTTTGCGACGGCGACGGCTATATTCTTCTCGACAATTTGGAGGTCGAACTTTATGAATGTTAGCAATACACGCATTTACAGGCTTTCGTCGCTTTTGTCTGCGCTTAATTTGAACGTAAGAAGAAACGGATTCAATTATGCCATGATTAAAGCTATTGATGCGGGAATGACGCTTGTGGAAGAATATTTTGATAAAATACTTTCTGAAGTGTTTTTCGATTCGGCTAAAAATTACGGCATTAAAATGATGTGCGATTTACTTGATTTGGATGAGATTAACTATGAGAATGTTCAAAAAGGCTTATCGCAAGGTTTTGTTAAATATAAATATGATGAATTTAAAGAGGAATGTTTGAAAACTTTTGATAAAAATATGACGTTTAGCGTATCGAATTTTGTTTTTTTTGCCGGTGGCAGTAAAGAGTCTTTTTTATCGCAAGTTTTAAAAAATATTTCTTATTTTGAAAAATATATTTGTCCCGGTGTTGTTATGCAGGCGAATGAGTGTATTTATGATTTCGATGCGCTTGATGCGCTTGATTATAATGCAGACGATTGGGATAAAATTGCAAAAATATCATTTAATTTTATAGACAGTTTAGGAGGTGCACAATGAGCAGCACAAATAAAACAGAAATAGGGCTTAATCTTTGGCTCGGTGGGGACAAACCTAAAAGAGAAGATTTTTGTAATGATAATTTGATTATCGATAAGCAAATTATAGACCATAAAAACGATATGTCCTGCCACGTGTCTGAGGAGGAAAGGAACAAATGGAATACGAATGTTTATTGCAATATTTATTATGGCAATAATGAAAGTGTTCGTGAAATTGCAACCGCTTGCCCATTTGATCCGAGCGCAGTTATTATTTTCCCGACAGGCGTTACCCCTCACGTTTGGGATGCGCCAAATAGCAAAGACTATATTTATACGGCTTACGGCTCTACCTTTGGTACTACAAACGGTTTGCGTTTTAGAGATGACAGAAAAACTCTTAAAGTTTCTCAAAACCTTAAGGGTATTATGAACGAAGTTGTTTGTCTTAATGAGTCGGGTGTTGCATATTGCTATGTTTGTATAAGGTAGGTGCTAACACGTAATGAAAAAGCAATGGAAGAAATTCTTTCATTGCTTTTTGCCTTGTATGTTGAAAAGTAGTTGAATTTCTCTTGACTTTTTTCTTTTTTTCGTATATACTCTTGTTTGTTGCATGTCAGTGCTTCAACTTAATATTTCGAGGTGTAGCTCAGCTTGGTAGAGCGCTGCGTTCGGGACGCAGAGGCCGCAAGTTCAAGTCTTGTCACCTCGACCATAAAAAAGAGATACCAAATGAAAGGTATCTTTTTTTATTTATCAGTATGTACAAGACTTGAACTTGCGGCAGGCTTCTCCGAATTCGACGAGTCTTGCGAATGCTTTGAAACAAGAATTGCATTTGACAGATAAATTTTAAACTAGTCAAGACCTCCGGCTAAGCCGGAGGCTTGAGTAAGCCCTAGAAGGGCTTTTTACGGACGCAACCCCTAAAGGGGCGCTGAAAAATTTGTCGACCGCATTGTTTTTTCAGGCTACCCCTAAAGGGGTTATTTTTTTGCCTACTTGTTCACGCTACCCGTAAACGGGTCCACAAACTCTTTCAATTCTATTTGGTCTGCTATTTTATCTTCTGTCAATTGATTTCGTATGTACTCTTGTATTTGCTTTTTGTTTCGTCCCACTGTATCTACGAAATATCCTCTTGCCCAAAAATGTCGATTTCCGTACTTATACTTTAAATTTGCATGTCGGTCGAAAATCATCAGACTACTTTTTCCTTTTAGGTATCCCATTATTTGTGACACACTATATTTTGGTGGTATGCTTATCAGCATATGTACATGGTCTTGACACAACTCTGCTTCTATTATCTCTATTCCTTTCTGCTTGCATAATTGTCTCAATATTTTCCCTATATCTACCTTGATTTCTCCGTAAATTGCCATTCTTCTGTACTTTGGTGCAAACACAACATGGTATTGACATCTCCACCTCGTATGGTCTAAACTGTTTATGTCTTTCTCTTTCACGATTAAGACCTCCTTGATATTTTAGTTTTGGTCGGCAAACCTACTTCTAATATATCAAGGTGTTTTTATTTTGTCACTTCTTTCCTCGCTAAAGCTTTTCCTTTTCCACCTGCATAGCAGGTGGTTGTCTTTGTTGCAAACAAAACAAAAACGCCCTCGGCTGAGTAACCAAGGGCGTTTTGATTGAGATACGTAGTTTTTGGCATCGGACTACGTAACATTATAATATCATTTGTATTATGTTTTGTCAATGTTTTATTAATTACAAAAGAAGAACTTGAACTGATGTTCAATATTTAGGAGGAAAACTTATGCTTCTGTTTATTCCATACTTCAACGAAAAATATTCAAAAATTTAAAAAACTCGCTAGAAAAAGTTTATGCTTTTGGTAAAACTCCCTTTAAAAAGTTTAGTTTTATTTTATAAGAAGAGTGTATAAAGCAATAATGTAAAGGGTGATGGACTTGCTAAAAAATAAGACCTTAGGAAGCATTTGCTTTCTAAGGTCTTTTGGTCGAGGTGACAGGACTCTTTTAAGAAACAGGAATTCTACGAAACAGTCCACCGGACTGTTTCTCCCAAATTTGTTGCTCTTTGCAGTCGCCAAATTTGGATAATTCCGCCGCAGGTTCGAGCCTTTTCAATTTTGAATAACAAAAAAAGAGATACCTTTCATCCGGTATCTCTTTTTTATGGTCGAGGTGACAGGACTCGAACCTGCGGCATCCTGCTCCCAAAGCAGGCACTCTAGCCAAACTGAGTTACACCTCGTTGTTTTTTCAACGCTTTGACATTTTAATATATTATTCGTGATTTGTCAAGTCTTATTTTGCTTTTTTTGAAAAAACTTTTAAATATAGTACTCGTCAATAAGCTGAGTGCTGTTTTTATCTAAAATATCTTGAAGAGTGATTGAATCAAGATATTCGTTAATGACTTTGTAAAGCCCCTGCCAAACGCCGACTGTCATACATGTTTCGTATTTGTCGCATTGGTTTACCTCGTCTTCTAAGCAGGCGACAGGCGCAAGGCTGCCCTCGGTTATTCTCAATATATCTCCGACAGTGTAGCTTGAAGGGGATTTAGCAAGCATATATCCGCCTTGATACCCACGTGTTGTTTTTAAAAGACCTGCTCTGTTGAGAATAGGCACAATCTGCTCTAAATATTTTTTTGATATATCCTGCCTATCGGCAATGTCCTTAAGTGCAACGAAGCCTTCGTTTCGATTTTGCGCAAGATCAAGCATTAGCCTTAATGCATATCGCCCTTTAGTTGAAATTTTCAAATTATCGCTTCCTTTTAAATCATAACCTAATTATACCATAGGTTTTGTAAGTATTCAATAGCGAAACATAAAAATTTTTAATACTGTCAAATTAAGACCTTTTTATCGCCGCTGTTTATGTTGAAGCAATAGCCTTTTTTCTCGCCGTCGAGCGTATATTTAATTGAAATATCACCGTCGCTGTCCATATTTACATAATTTATGTCAGCTTTATTACGTGTTGTGACGTTGATAAAGCAATCCTTTTGATTGTTATTATACGTTGAAACATCATCGCTAACAAAAAGCAAGTTGCCAAAAAGGCTTGCGGTTTCAGCGATTAATTTTCTTTGCTCAAAGGTCATTTTAATATTATTGTCTCTCAAAAGAAATACATCAGGGTCGTTTAAAAAAGCTCTGCCGTCAAGTTCACGACGGAAAATCGTGTTAAGAAGTGCATGCTTTGTGGAAACATCCTCTCTTGAAAACGGCTTTTTACCCCAACTGAGAGCCATATCGGCGCCGATTCTGCAAAAATCAACCTTTCCGAATGCGGGAGCAAGCGGAACACCGCAACCTAAGATTAATTTATCGCCGCAAAGTTCTCTGATAAGGTCCATAGCGTCGCACATAATCTCGCCTCGGCTTTTACCGTTAAACGGAATAATGCAACAAGCATAAAGAAAGTCGAGCTTAACCATATCGTAGCCCCAAACATTTAAGACGGTATCAAAGACCTCTTTTAAATATTGCCTGACCTCTTTGTTGTAAATGTCAAGCGCATAAAATCCGCCCCAATTGTGAGAAGCAAACGGAATTTTGCCGTTTTTGTTTTTCACAAACCAATCCTTGTGCTTGTTATATATGTATGATTTGGGTGTTGCGGCGAACGGCGCAAGCCATAAGCCTGCAAGCATATCGTGCTTGTGAATATTATCCGCAATAAGCTTCATACCTGACGGGAATTTTTTCTCATCGTGATAAAGCCAATCACCGACAGTTCTTTCGTAGCCGTCATCGACTTGAAAAATGTCAATCTTTGAACCTAATTTTGCAATCGCTTCAAGATCACGTTCAACGATTTCCTCGGTTACGCTTGTGTAATAGTTGTACCATGTGGTGTAGCCGCACATTCTTTTTGCTCTCGGCTTATTGATTTTTGCCTCTTCAAAATATTTATCAAATGCATTGTCAATATTATCAATAATATCGCAAAGTTCAAGAAGTGTAATTTCCTGACCTTTTTTGTATGTAACGCCCTCAAGGTCTTTTTCAACAGAAACGGTTGAAGCGTTGGCATTAAACGTGATGATTGTGTATCCGGCTCTTTCGCTTAAGGAAGCAAAAAGGCGGATATCGTTTGCATTTCTGATGTAAGCGTAAGAATATCCGTAAAATATTCCGCTTTGCTCAGGATATTCGTGGAAGGTTAAATCACCTGCGCCCCAAATGCCTCTGATGTTAAAACTTTTTTTATCTAAAACAGACAGAAGTTTTGGATTAAAATCATCACGCATATCATCATTCGGTGCATACTCTTTTGAAACAGTCCAGCTTTGATATCCGTTTACAAAAAATTTACTCTCTTTTGAAAATGAGATGTTATCTTTAATCTCGAATTTTTGAAATGTAATATCTGTTTTCGGCAAAAGGGTAAGCGTTAAAATATCACCGTTGATTTCTTCTCTTATTTCAAAATCTACGGTTTCGCTGTGGTGAGTTTTGTGCACCTTTCCGCCTGCGGTATAGATAATGTTATATTGATAGCTCATATTTTTTAACCTTTCTTTTAATGTCAAATAATTTCTTTGCCCTCTTCTTCGGGGTAAAACATACCCCATTCTTTTCTTATAAACGTCATTATGTCCATAACATCACGTGTGAAGTCAAGATGCATATCTACGTTTTCGCCGGCTACTGCCTTTTCCATATCGTCAATTTCATATTCAAGCGCTTTTGCCGTATTTCCTGCGCTTATTTTTTCGCTTTTGAGCGTTTCGGTGTAGGTGATTGTAGCTTCGTCACCCCTTGGGTATTCGTAAATTTCTATATATCCCTTGTCAAAAGCAATTGTTGCTCTTTTTGGCTGCTTTGCGTGGAGCGAAAGAATAACAGTTGCCATTTCATCTTCTTTGTTTTGAAGAAGAATACTTGCCTGTTCGTCAACTCCTGTCGGCGCATATTTAACCTGTGTGGCAATTTTGTGCGGCTTTGACGTCATAAAAAAGCGAACGATTGAAAGGGCATAAACGCCGATATCGAGCATTGCGCCGCCTGCAAGATTACGATTAAAAAATCTGTTGTTCATATCGTAGGGCTTGTAACTGCCGAAATTCATTTGAATAAGCCTAAGCTCGCCTAACTTACCCGATTTTATTATTTCATCAAGCTTTTTATAAATCGGCATATGGTAAATTGTCATCGCTTCAGCCAAAATAACGTGATTTTTCTCTGCAAGGTCAATTGCTTCGTTGAGTTCGGCACTGTTTAACGTAATTGATTTTTCGCATATAACGTGTTTGCCGTGGCTGAGAGCTTTCCTTAAATATTCAATATGCGTGTTGTGAGGAGTGGAAATATAAATAATATCGACATTTTCATCCTCGAACACTTCTTCAATATTTCCGTAAACCTTTCTAATGCCATATTCTTCGGCAAAGGAAATCGCTTTGCCATACGTTCTGTTGGCAACGCTGTAAAGTGTCCTACCTTTTGCTTTCATAGCATCTGCAAGCTGGTGCGCAATAACGCCGCAACCGAGAGTTGCCCAATTATATTCAGCCATATTTAACACTCCTTTATTTTCTTTATTATACTTTAGTTTTTTCACTTAGTCAATTATTATGATTTATGTTAAATAATAATTGAAATGGATACTATATAATGTTATAATTAAACTGAATAAATTTATGGAGATACAAAATATGCCAAAGGAAGAAAAAGATTACAGAACAAACGATAATTTGATAATAGGCAGAAACGCTGTTATAGAGCTTCTCAAAAGCGGCAGAGAGGTTGAAAATGTGCTTGTTGCAAAGGGCGAGAGGGAAGGCTCGATTAACCGTATTATTGCAATGTGCAGGGAAAATAAAATAGTAGTTAAGACAGTGGACAGAAAAAAGCTTGATTTTATGTGTGCCGGCGGCAATCATCAGGGGGTTGCGGCTAATGTTCCGGCTCACAGCTATTCAAGCGTTGATGATATTTTGGAATATGCAAAAAGCAAAGGCGAAGCGCCTTTTATTATAATTTGCGATGAAATTGAGGACAGCCATAATCTCGGCGCAATTATCAGAACTGCCGAAGCTTGCGGCGCTCACGGAATTATTATTCCGAAAAGAAGAAATGTTGGGCTTAATTTTATCGTTGCAAAAACCTCGTGCGGTGCACTTGAATATGTTAAAGTTGCAAGGGTAGGCAATTTAGTTTCTGTTATTGAAGAACTTAAAAAGCAGAATGTTTGGGTTTACTGTGCCGATATGGATGGTCAGCCTTGGTGCAAAACAGACTTTTCCGGTGGCTGCGCACTTGTTGTCGGCAATGAGGGAAGCGGTGTCGGCAGGCTCATTAAGGAAAAATGCGATGTAACTGTTTCGCTTCCTATGTGCGGAAAGGTTAATTCGCTTAACGCTTCTGTTGCGGCAGGTATTATTATGTATGAGGTCGCAAGGCAAAGGCTCGGTCTTTAATATAATTATATTGAGAGTGGAGAATTATGAACGAAAGTTTATCTATTGATGAAATAATCAGGCAGGCTGAGGAAATAAGAAAAAAGACGGTAAAACAGGCACAATCGGCTTTGGAAGATGTAAATACATCTGCAAATGAGATAACAAAGCGTGAAATAGAGGTGCCTAAGCCTGATATTGAAAATATAAAAATTCAACCTAAAAGTGAAAATGTAAAGACGTATGAAAAAAGCACTGCCTCGGATAAAACGAAAGTCGGCCCTGCCATAAAAGCTGAAGATGACGGAAAAACAAAGCATATTGATTTTAAGCCAAAGTCAAAGAGCGACGATTTTGCAAGCCAAAAAACCGTACAAAAAAGCTTTTTTACAAGCAACCGTACCAAAGAACCGATTTATTCCAAAAAGCCGCCGGAAATTATTGAAAGGCCTGCCACGATAAAGAGTAAGTCGAGATTTGACAAAACGGGTGACCTTGAGGAAATACCTACCATTGTAGCCGTTGAAGAACTTGAAAAAACGAAAATTTCCCTTACTCGTGAGGAAATTAAGGAGAAGGAAGAAAAGGCTCAGGAGCAAAGGGAAGAGGAACAGGCAGTTCAAATTGTTCTTGACGGTTTTGATGACGAAACAAAGCAGATAGATAAAATTGATGAGGAACTTGCTGAAAAGCAGTTAAAGGAAAGGCGAAAAGAAAAGGTCAATAAGTTTCGCATTTTTTCACCTGAAGATATTGAGGATGCGGCAAAAGCGGACAAGGATACCGTGATTAAAAAGGAATATGAAAGTGCAGATGAGCAATCGGCATTTTCAAAAAGGCTTGATGACGCACGTTCGTCAGCTTCGCTGAATTTAAAAATAACATTTGCCTTAACCTTTGTTTTAGGGCTTTTGACAGGATTTAAGGACAGCTCATATTTACCGTCGCTTTTGCTTGACAGTACGCCTTACATAATAACGCTTCTTGTTTTATTTGTTATTGTTTGCGTTGTCAATGCGAGAATATTTATGCACGGCTTTAAGCTCAAAGGCGGCATTAACAGTGATTTTCCAATATGTGTGGCGGAAATAATAGTTTTTGTTCACACAATTTTGCTTTTGATTGACAGCAACTTGCTTCTCGATGACGGTACGCTTTATCCGTTTGCAGGTGCGTTTGCTCTGCTTTTGAGCGGACTTGGAAAATATACGTTTATTACAAGAATAAGAACAGACTTTGATTTTATAGCAAATCAAAAGGAAAAATATACCGTTGAGCCGATAGTTAATAAGGTTGATGCCGGAATTATAAGCCGTGGGCTTTTAACCGGAGAACCTAATTTAAAGGCAAGCATTAAAACGGATTTTGCAACTAAGTTTCTCGATATTTCAAGTGTGGACGAGCCGGCGGATAAAATCAGTAAATATGTTGGTGCGCTTTCACTTCTTCTTAATATAATTTTAGCAGTTGTTGTCGGCTTAATTAATCAAAATTGGCATTTGGGAGTTAATGCTTTTGTTTGCGCTATGTGTATCACAACTCCTTGCTATGCGCTGTTTTGTACCAATAATACACTTTTGGGAGTGTCAAAGCAGCTTAGAACCCGTGGCGCTATGGTGAATGGATTTGAGGGTGCAAGCGTTACAAGCGATGCCAATGCAATTGTTATTGAGGCGCAAAATCTTTTCGGACCTCGCAGCTGTGAAATTCACGGAATTAAAACATTTAACGGCGCTAAAGCTGATGACGTTATTTTAAAAACCGCTTCGGTTATCATTAATACAAAAAGTCCGCTTGCTTCTGTTTTTGATGATGTGATTATCGGTAAACAGGCGATTTTGCCTGAGGTTGACGGTATTGTTTATGAGGACAGGCTCGGAACAACCGGTTGGATTTATCGCAAAAAAATTCTTGTAGGCACAAGGGATTTGCTTATTCATCACGGCGTTCCCGTGCTTAAGGAAGATTTTGAAAAAAAATATACCCGTAAGGGCAGAAAGGTGCTTTATCTTGCGGAGGCGGGAAAGCTGATGGCAATGTTTGTTGTGTCTTACAGTGCCGACCCTCAGCTTAAAAAAGCGCTTAGAAAGCTTGAAAAAAGCGGAATGACAATTCTTGTTCGCAGTGCCGACCCATTCATTAATGACGAAAGTATTGCCGAACTTTTTGAACTTCCGGACGGATATATCAGGGTGATGAATTCGTCAAACGGCAGAGCGTTTGAAAAATATTCAAACCTTTTTGCTCAAAAGTCACCTGCCTACATTGTTCATAACGGCTCCGCTCTCGGCCTTGTTTCGGCATTCAGTGCGGCTGAGGATTTGCAGGAGACAAGAAAACTAATCAGCGTTCTTATATCGTTCGGCTCTGCTTTGGGACTCGGTGTTGTCGGTCTTTTGGCATTTGTCGGCGGAATTGACCAGCTTGATGCAATCAAAGTTGCGCTTTTTCAGGCGGTGTGGTGTATTTTTGTAAATCTTCTTGCGAAAATTAAAAGTTTATTTATGTGATTAAAAGGCTTCATCTGATTTGAACAAGTCCGTAAAAAATGTACTTGTTCAATTTGGGGTGAAGTCTTTTTATTTTGCTTACCTGTTTTTACAAAATTTTCAAAAGCGTTTGGTTATAATGCTTTTGGGATGTGTAAAAATGGCAATTGTTAAAAATAAAATCAAAATACCTAAAAAGAATTTAAAAAATATAATTTTATATTCTAAGCGTGTGCTTTGGGGCGTAATTGCTTTTCTGCTTTGCTTTTCAAGCGTCGTGGGCGGCTGCTGTCCGTTTGCCGTGTCGCTTATATCGGTGTCGGGCAAGAAAAATTTTCTTTTTGCCTGTGTCGGTGCGTCGCTCGGTTATATTGTTTTTTGCTCAAGTGAAAACGCAATAAGATATGTAAGCGCAGTGGTTATTTGCACTCTCGGCACGGCGGCTTTGATATTTTTCAAGGTCAGACGTGAAACGTATCTTTCAATGCTCATTTCATGTTTGTCTGTTTTGTCAACAGGGATTGTTATGAATGTCAAATCAGGCTCGACTCTCGGCGAATACGCAATAACTCTTGGTGAGTCAATCCTTGCTTTGGGCAGTACGTTTTTCTTTTATCGTGCGGCAAATTGCAGTTTAAAAAGGCTTAAGCTTAAAGCCTTGCCCGTGACGGATTTGACGTGCATTTTTGTGGCTTTTTCTATTTTGCTTTCATCTATTTCGTTTATTGAAATTAAGGGCGTTTCAATTGCAAGAATTTTGGCTTGCCTTTTGATTTTGACTACCGTTCGCTTCGGCAGTCAGCGCTTTGCATTGATTGTGTCGCTGTGTCTGGGCTTCGCACTCGGTATAACAAAGGAAAATGCACTTTTTTTGATAGGCGCTTATGCGTTTTCGTCGCTTTTATGCAGTCTTTTCACTTCGTTTTCAAGCCTTGCGATAGGGCTTAGCTTTACTCTTTCAATGTCGTTTTTTGCTGTTGCGGCAAAAATGGGCGCATTTTCGCTTTGTACGGTTTTGGAGAGCGTACTTGCTTCTGCAATTCTTTGCATTTTGCCTGAAAAATTAACGCTTAGGCTTTCGGAGTTGTGGGAAAGCGGGGCGGATATTGCGCCTGAAGGAAGCTTGAGGCAGAGCCTTGTTGTCAGGCTGCGTTTTGCTTCAAGTGCACTCGCACAGGTTAGTGAAAGCGTAAGAGATGTTCGTGAAAAAATCAATTCTTTTTCAACCGTTGACCCTAATGAAAGTGAAATTCGAATGGTTGCGGCAGACCAATTCTTTTCCATTTCGGATATGCTCGGCGATTTGGCATTTGAATTTGACGAGGCGGAAAGCTTTGATTTTAAGGCAGCAGGCAGGATTAGAAGAATGCTCGGCGAATACGATATTTTTCCTGAAAATATTTCGGCGATAATTGATAAATATGACAGAATGAGAATAGAGATTTTAGCCCCAAACGACACAAAAGGGCTTGATAATATGCGTCTGACTAATGAAATATGTAAAATATGCAAGAGAGAGTTTGAACGTGGCAAAATAAACGTCAGTTCGGCAGGAACATTGCTTTCATTTATGGAAAAGCCTAATTTCAAAATGAGTTTCGGATTTGCTCAATACTGCGCAGAGGGCAATTTGTGCGGCGATACGATAAAAACTATAAATGATTCAAGAGGCCATATGGTTTTCATTATCAGCGACGGAATGGGAAAAGGAAGTCGTGCGGCTTTGGACGGCGCAATGGGTGCCGGTCTTTTGTCAAAACTTTTGTCTGCAGGTTTTGGCTTTGACTCTTCTTTAAAAGTTGTAAACAGTGCACTTCTTGTCAAAAGCCACGAGGAAAGTCTTGCAACACTTGATTGTGTAAGAGTTGATTTGTTCAGCGGTAAGTGTGAATTTTATAAGGCAGGTGCTCCCCGTTCATACATAGTAAAGGATGACAGGCTTACAAAATGCGAACTGACATCTATGCCGGCAGGTATTTTGAGAGGGGTTGAATTTGCAAAAAGAACAACCGTTCTTAATACCGATGATGAAATAATTATGATGAGCGACGGAGTAACCGATGTCGGAAATGAATGGCTTGAAAAGTTTTTGCGACTTGAAACGACGCTTGAACCTAACGAAAAAGCAAAGGCGATACTCAAAATTGCACTTGAAAACAGCGACGAAAAGCATAGGGACGATATGTCCGTTATAGTCGCAAAGATGATAGAACGGTAAGGCGAACAATGTTCGCCCCTACGGTATTCGTTTGATATTAAATAATCCAAATAAACAAGACTACTGTAGGGCAAGTGAGATTCCCCTTACAGGGGAAATGTCACAAAGTGACAAAAGGGTTTGCCGAATCGCAGATTTGCTCTTGCCGAATATTAAAAAATACTTGACTTTTTATAATTATATGTTATTATATAGACAGTAAGTTTATTAATTCCAATGAGAGTGGACCTAAGAGGTCCGCTCTCTTATTATTGTAAGGAGGTTTTTTCTTGGCAGGAAAAGGAAATACTGTATCAAGGGTAACTGAAATTATTACCCCTTACGCACATCAGCTCGGTCTTGAAATTTGGGACGTTCGATTTGCCAAGGAGGGTACAGATTGGTATCTTCGCATATTTATAGATAAGGACGGCGGAATTTCAATTGACGATTGTGTTGATTTAACCCATGCAATTACAAAGCCGCTCGACGAAGCTGATCCGATTTCTCAAAGCTATACTCTTGAGGTCAGCTCTCCCGGTGTTGAAAGGGAGCTTACCGCCGATGCTCACTTTGAAAAATATATTGGCTCAAATGTTATGGTAAGGCTTATTCGCCCTATTAATAACGTCAGGGATTTTGCCGGAAAGCTTAAGTCTTATTCTGATGGCGAAATTACACTTGAACTTAAGGACGGCGAAGAACTTAAAGTAAACAAAAAAGAGACATCATTCGTTAAGCTTGATGACTTTGATATAAAAGATTTTGAAAAAGAAATGAATTAATCGAAAGGATGATAGGAAAATGAGTAAAGAATTTTTTGACGCAGTAAAAGCTATTGAAGCTGAAAAAGGTATTCCTGCCGAATATCTTTATGAAAAAATTTCAGCAGCAATTATTGTAGCCGCTAAGCACGACTATAACGGAAAGGATATCGTTCATTGCGATATCGACCCGGAAAAGCAGAAAATTAAGGTTTATGTAAGAAAAAATGTTGTTGACGAAATTGAGGACGAGGACACAGACCTCACTCTCGAACAGGCTCAGCTTATCAGAAAGAGTGCTAAAGTCGGCGGCACAGTTGATATTCCGCTTAAAACAAAGAATTTCGGCAGAATTGTTGCTCAAACAGCTAAGCATGTTATCCGTCAGGGTATCCGTGAGGCTGAAAGAGGACAGATGATTGAAGAATTTAAGTCTAAAAATCAGGAACTTATTACTGCTAAGGTTGACAGAATTGACCCTGACACAGGCAATGTTACTCTTGATATGGGTAAAAACTCCGCTGTTCTTCCTAAAACGGAACAGGTGCCGGGAGAGCATTTCACAGTAGGTGAAAATATTAAGGTATTTGTTGTTGATGTGAAAGAAATGGGCAAAGGTCCTCGTATTATGATTTCACGTACTCATCCGGGTATGGTTCGCCGTTTGTTTGAGCAAGAGGTTCCTGAAATTTATGACGGCACAATTGAGATTAAGTCGGTTTCACGTGAGGCAGGCTCAAGAACTAAGATTGCCGTTTATTCAACAGATGAGGACGTTGACCCTGTAGGCGCATGTATCGGCCCAAGAGGTCAGAGAGTTTCAAATATCGTTGATGTACTCGGCGGTGAGAAAATTGATATCGTTAAGTATAACGACGACCCGGCACAGTATGTTTCTGCGGCACTTGCTCCGTCAGAGGTTTGCGGTGTAGAAATTCTTGATGAGGACGCTAAGAGTTGCCGTGCAACCGTTCCTGACGACCAACTTTCTCTTGCTATCGGAAATAAGGGCCAGAATGTTCGTCTTGCAGCAAGGCTTACAGGTTGGAAAATCGATATCAAGCCTGAATCGGGATTTTTTACCAATGAAGAGCCTAAAGCCGAAGAAAACGAAATCGAAGAATAATTACCTCGCATTTTGAAAGAAAGGCGGCGTAAATATGAAAACTAAAAAAATACCTATGCGTATGTGCACGGGATGCGGCGAAATGTTTGACAAGAGAGAGCTTGTCAGAGTAGTTAAAAGCCCTGAAGGCGAGGTTTCGCTTGACCTTACGGGTAAAAAAGCCGGCAGAGGTGCATACGTTTGCAAAAATGCCGATTGTCTAAAGAAAGCAAGAAAGAAAAGAGCTTTTGAAAGAGCTTTTTCTATGCAGATAGACGATGAGGTATATAATAAAATGGAAGAAGAAATAGAAAATGCCTAATCAAAAGGTTATTTCAATGCTCGGGCTTGCAAGGCGTGCAGGCAGGCTTTCAATGGGGCACGATATGGCGCAGCATGCACTGTTTGGGCACAAAGCAAAGTTATTGCTTTTTTGCAGTGATGTATCCCCTCGTCTTATTTCAGAATTTGAAAAGACGATTGAACTTCATCATTTTAAGGTTAAGGTTATCAAAACCGATATAACTATTGATGAAATTTATTTTGGCGTGGGATATAAAGCGGGAGTAATTACAGTTGACGATGAGAATTTCGCAAAAAAAATAATTTCTCTTCTCGAACAGTAGGATATATTAATTACTTGAAATTTAACAGGAGGAAATGCCAATGGTTATTAAATTTAAAGTTTCCGATGTAGCAAAGGATTTCGGCAAGAATAACAAGGACATTATCAATATTCTCAGTGAATATTGCGACGGTCCCGCAAAAAAGGCTAATACCGTTTTGGAGGAAAACGAGCTTAACATTTTGTTTGATAAGCTCACAGCCGACAACAGCGTTGAAAGTCTTGACAATTATTTTAATTCTGCCAAAAAATCAGATAAGAAAAAGACAAAAGACAGTAAGAATGAGTCCGCTAATGTTTCTAAGGATAACAAGGAAAAAAAGGACGAAAATAAAAAGCATAAAAATCAAGCCGCTATTCTTCAAATGGCAGAGCAAGCGGCTAAAAGAGCAGAGGAAAAGGCCAAGAAAAAGGCTAATCAAACTCCGCAGGCAAGAACTAAAGGCGAAGCAAGGCACGTTGATACACGTGTAAATAATGTTGACCTTGAAAAATACAACCAAAAGTACGAGGATATTGCGCCTGCAAATAATATGAACGACTATCAGAAAAAGCAGAAGCTTAATCAGAAGTCAAAGCAGTACAGAAAGAAAAAGCCACAGGGTATGCGTGCTAAGTCTAAGAAAGAAACAGAGGCACAGCGTCTTGCCCGTATTGCAGAGCAGAGAAAGAAGCAGCAGATTAAAATTACCGTTCCTGAGGAAATCACGGTCGGCGACCTTGCAAAGCTTCTTCGTATGACTGCAACAGAAGTTATCAAAAAGCTTATGAGCCTCGGTGTGATGGCAACGGTTAACGAGGTTATCGATTATGATACTGCTGAAATTGTTGCAACAGAGCTTGGCGCAAAGGTTGAAAAGGAAGTAGTTGTTACTATTGAGGACCAAATTATCGAAGAAGAGGTTGAAGATGATGAAAATGCAGTTACAAGACCTCCTGTAGTTTGCGTTATGGGTCACGTTGACCACGGTAAGACCTCTATCCTTGATGCTATCCGTAATACAGAAGTCACCTCTACCGAGGCAGGCGGCATCACTCAAGCAATCGGTGCTTATCAGGTTGACGTTGACGGTCAGAAAATTACATTTCTTGATACTCCGGGTCACGCCGCATTCACCGCTATGCGTGCAAGGGGCGCTATGGCAACCGATATCGCAGTTTTGGTTGTTGCGGCAGATGACGGTATTATGCCTCAAACTGTTGAAGCTATCAATCACGCTAAGGCAGCAGGCGTAGAAATTATTGTTGCTATTAATAAAATGGATAAAGAGGGAGCAAATCCCGACAAGGTTATGCAGCAGCTTACAGAGCACGAGCTTGTTCCTGAGGAATGGGGCGGCGACGTTATTTGCGTTCCTGTTTCGGCTAAAACCAAAATGGGTATTGATAAGCTTCTTGAAACCATTCTTCTCGTTTCCGAAATGGCAGAACTTAAGGCAAATCCTGACAGGCAGGCAAAGGGTGTTGTTATTGAGGCTAAGCTTGATAAAGGACGTGGCCCTATTGCCACCCTTCTTGTTCAAAACGGTACTCTTAATGCAGGAGATATCGTTGTTGCAGGCACTGCCGTAGGTAAAATTCGTGCTATGTCGGATTATCACGGCAAGCCGATTGAAACTGCAGGTCCGTCTGTTCCTGTTGAAATTATGGGTCTTGACTCTGCTCCTATGAGCGGCGACGAGTTTAACGCAGTATCTGATGAAAAGCTTGCAAGAGCACTTGTTGAGCAGAGAAAGGCTAAGGCTAAGGAAGAAGAATTTAAGCTATTCCAGAAAGTTACTCTTGATACTCTCTTTGACACTATTTCAGAGGGTGAGATGAAGGAACTTAACATTATCGTTAAGGCTGACGTTCAAGGTTCTGTTGAGGCTGTTAAGCAGTCACTTCTCAAGATTGAAAACGACGAGGTTAATGTTAAGATTGTTCACGGTGCAGTAGGTGCCGTAAGCGAAAGCGACGTTATGCTTGCAGAGGCTTCAAAGGCTATTATTGTTGCATTTAATACCGGCGTTGACCAAATTGCTGCCGATAACGCTAAGCGTGACGGAGTTGAAATTAAACAATACGATATTATTTATGATGCTATTGAGGATATCGAAAGAGCTATGCGTGGTATGAGAGCTCCTAAATATCGTGACGTTGATACAGGTGAGGTTGAGGTTAGAGAGGTTTATAAAATTTCTTCTGCCGGCACTATTGCAGGCTCACTCGTTACAAGCGGTACCATCAAGCGTGACGGTAAGGTAAGAGTTATCAGAAACGGTAAGCAAATTGCCGATGTTAAGCTTGCTAACCTTAAGAGATTTAAGGATGAGGTTAAGGAAGTATCATCAGGTTATGAATGCGGTATCAGCCTTGACGGTTGGGACGATATTCAGTCAGGAGATATTCTTCAGGCATACATTGTTGAGGAATACAGGGATTAATTATGGCAGGATTTCATATTGACAGAATCAGCGAGGATATAAAAAGAGAAATCGTTTCAATAATGCGAGAACTTAAAGACCCAAGAATCAGCGATATGCTCACTGTTGTTAAGGTTGATGTAAGCGGAGATTTAAGCTATGCCAAGGTATATATCAGCGCAATGGACGGAATTGATGCGGCTAAAAGGTCAGTCAAGGGGCTTGAAAGTGCGCAGGGATATATCAGAAAGCAACTCGGCTCAAGGCTTCATTTAAGAAAAAGCCCGGAGCTTAGATTTATTGCAGACGATTCTATTGAAAAGGGTATGGACCTTTTTGAAAAAATTAAGGAATTAACTCATGAAGATTAGTGTAAAGGAATGTGCCGACATATTGAGAAAAAAGGATAATATCCTTATTCTTACTCATGCAAATCCCGACGGCGATACTCTCGGTTCGGGCTTTGCACTTTGCCGTGCACTTATGAAAATAGGTAAAATCTGCGCTGTTATAAATGCAGACGATATTCCTAAAAAGTACAATTATCTTTTTGACGATATTGTAGAAATAAAATTTAAACCCGATTATGTTGTTGCTGTCGATGTTGCAACAGTTAAGCTTTTGGGAGGCCTTGAGGAGCAATACAAGATTGATATGTGTATTGACCATCATTCAACCAATACGGAGTATGCAAATTTATTGCTTCTTGAGGATGCTCCTGCGGCTTGCCAAATTATGTATGAGGTTGTGCTTGCTCTCGGTGTAGAGGTTGATAAAAAAATTGCAGACTGCCTTTATACAGGGCTTACAACCGACACGGGTTGCTTTAGGTACGATTCTACCACAGCGCAGACATATCGTGTTGCGGCTGACCTTATTGATGCCGGAGCAGACAACGGCAGGATTAACCGAATTATGTTTGAAACAAAGAGCAAGACTTATGCAAGGCTTGAAAGGCTTGCTATTGAATCGATGCGTTTTTATGAGCACGAGCGTGTTGCGGTTATAACTGTTACGCAAGAGATGTTTCAGCTTACAGGTTCTAATGCTCAGGAAACGGAGGGCTTAGCACCGCTTACCCGTCAAATCGAGGGCGTTGAAATAGGTATTACCATTCAAGAGCGACCTGACGGAACATGTAAGGCTTCAATTCGTACATTTGAAAGCGTTAATGCTGCGAAACTTGCTGCGTGTTTTGGTGGCGGCGGTCACGCTCAGGCAGCAGGCTGTAAATTTGATTGCGATGTTAAAGAGGCAAGGCGATTGCTTGTTGATAAGTGCAGGGAGATGCTCGAATGACGGGTATAATATGCATAAATAAAGGCAAGGATATAACCTCGTTCGGCGTTGTTTCTAAGGTTAGAGGAATAACATGTGAAAAAAAAGCAGGGCATACGGGTACTCTTGACCCTATGGCAACGGGAGTTTTGCCTATTATGCTCGGCGGCGCAACAAGATTTTTGAATTATTTGCCTGACAGCGATAAGGGTTATCGTGCCAGATTTTTGCTTGGCAAGACTACCGATACTCTCGATATCACGGGAGAGGTTACAGGCGACTATGATGTTGCGGTTTCAGTTGATGATGTTGAGTCGGCACTTGTTGAATTTAGGGGAGAGATTGAGCAAATTCCGCCTATGTATTCCGCTGTCAGCGTTGACGGTCAAAGGCTTTATGATTTGGCACGCAAGGGAATAGAGGTTGAAAGGCAGGCAAGGAAGGTTGAGATTAAAGAACTTTCGCTTTGCCGTGAACTTTCAAATGAAAATGAAAATATTTATACGATAGATGTGCTTTGCTCAAAAGGTACTTACATAAGAACTCTTATTGACGATTTGGGCAAAAAGCTTGGCTGCGGTGCAGTTATGACTGAACTTGAGAGAACGGCGGCTATGGGCTTTACTCTTAACGATTGCATTACTTTAGACGAAATGCAAGAAAGAAAAGACAGTGGCAAGGGTTTTGAAGATGTTTTGATTGATATAGATAAAATGTTTCTAAGCCTTGACAGCGTGTTTGTTTCGCCTGCTCAGGCTAAGAGATTTCAAAACGGCGGAGCACTTGATGTTAAAAGAATTAAAAAAAGACTTGAAAACAAAAGTTATAGGGTGTATTCTCAAGATGTAGGGTTTTTAGGACTCGGAAAATGCAGCCTTGACACACAGGAACTTTTGGTTGAAAGGCTTTTGGTTAAACGTGATTAAGACGGTATGAATAATAACAACAGTATTTCAAGGCGAGCTGTTGCACTCGGCGATTTTGACGGAATGCACAAGGCTCACCAAACAGTAATTACCGGTGCTGAAAATACCGTTATTTACTGTGTTAATAATAAATTTTCGCTTTTACAAAAAAGCTTGTTTAAAAAACGCTATCCAAATTGTGTATTTGCCGATTTTGAGCAGATTAAGCATATGGACGGCGAAGATTTTATAAATAAAATTCTGATAGACAGATTTAGAGCGCAAACCGTTTTGTGCGGTTTCAATTTCAGATTTGGCAAGAATGCGTCCTGGTCGGCACTTGATATGAGAAATTATCTTGAAAAAATGGGCATTTGGGTCAGGATTTTGGAACATCTTGATTTTAACGGCGAGCCGATTTCATCTACAAGAATAAGAAAATGCATTGCAGACGGTGAAATTGAGCAGGCTAATGATATGCTTGGATATAATTTCACTTTTGAGTCGAAAGTTGTTTCAGGCGATATGAGGGGCAGAACAATCGGTTTTCCTACCCTTAATCAGCACTTGCCGAACGGGCTTGTTGTGCCGAAATACGGCGTTTATGAAAGCAGAACCTTTGTTTGTGGCAAGGAATATAAATCGTTTACAAATATCGGAATAAGGCCCACGTGGCGTCTTTCATCTCCTCTTTCCGAAACTCACATTTTCGACTTTTCAGGTGATTTATATAATGAAAATATACGCATTGAGCTTGTCAGATATTTAAGAGGGGAGAAGCAATTTTCATCGCTTGATGAACTTGAAAAGCAGTTACAGTATGATAAAAGCAGTATTATTTGATTTTGATGAAACTTTGCAGGACAGAACGGCGGCATTTGAAAAATATATGGATATGTTTTTAGATGAATTTTGCCCGAATTTGCCTTGCGAGGAACGTGAAAAAAGAAAAGATTATATGCGCATTACAGGTAACGGCGGATATGTTGACAGGGAAAAATGGTATCAGGGCATAATTGATGAGTGGCAGTGGAACGACGCACCGCCTGCAAAGGAGCTTGCCCGCCATTATGACTGCCGATTCGGCGACTGTGATGTGATTTTTGAACATACACCCAAGCTTTTAAAGGAGCTTAAAGACAGGGGATATATTGTAGGCATTATAACAAACGGCCCGTCATATCTTCAAAATCATAAGCTTGACGAAAGCGGACTGAGAAAATATTGCGACATTACCGTTGTCAGCGGTGATGTAGGTATTCATAAGCCTGACCCGGCACTTTTTGAATATACGGCGAATAAGCTTAATTTGCCGGTAGAAGAGTGCACTTATGTCGGCGACCACCCTATTAATGATATTAAGGGTGCGCTTGATGCCGGTATGCACGCAATTCGTATGAATTGGGGTTGGTTTAAGGGGCAAGACCTTAGAAAAGATGTACCGGTTATTACCGATATATTAGATGTTTTAAAATATGTTTAGCATCAGGAGGAAAGTAATATGAAAAAGGCTTTATCAATCTTTGTTACACTTGTTTTTGCACTTACTATGGTTACTGCGGCAGTCAGTGCAAATGCAGACGGACTTGATGACGTTATTAATGCATCTGCATTATCTTCCATTCAGGATGTAATTAATTCAAGCACAGATGAAATAGTACCCATTACTGTCGGAAACGGTACGGTAACAAAGACAGTTGTAGGAAGCAACACAATGGTTCTTACTGCTCTGCCGCTTGAGGACAGCGAATTTGTCGCTTGGTATACAAGTTTGTCCGATTTGAGAAAAGATAAGCGTTACAGTGAAGCAAATCCTCTTAGGGTTGATATGAAAGGGACTCAAAAATATTTTTACGCATATTTTAAAAACCCGAATGTAACAACCACTTCATCTATAAGCGTGACTGTTCCTACGAATATTACAATTCCGTCGAGAACAACAACTGACTCTGATGCTTCTTCGCAAACTACGACTTTAACCACTTTTACAACAGCAAACCAAATTACTGCCGACAGCAAAATGGTTGAAGGCGCATACTCTATTGCAAACGAGTTTAGCAAATCGTTAAGTAAAGCAAATAAAACTACTACCACAAAGGCTACAACAACTACCAAGGCAACTACAAAGGCGTCAAATAAAAACAAGCCGAAAAAAACCAAAATTAAATCTGTGAAAGGCAAGAAAAACGGATTTAAAATTACTTGGAAAAAGGTTTCCGGCGTAAAAGGATATCAAATCAAGTATTCAACAAATAAATATTTCTTTGAAAGCTTAACAAAATCAAAGAATGTTAAAAAAGCTAAAACCACGTCTGCAACAGTTAAGAACCTTAGAAAAGGAAAGACTTATTTTGTAAAAGTGCGTACATACAAAATTGTAAAGGGCAAGAAGGTTTATTCCAATTGGTCAAAGGTTAAAACTGTTACTGCTAAATAATAAAAGTCAATTTAATATGCATTTGTTTAATATTTTAAATATGCTTGACTTTATATTGATTTGAATTTATAATATATTTAGTTATTTGAAAGGGGTTCAAAATTATGAATTTCAAAAAGTTATTAAAAGTTATCAGTGCTATTGTTGCTGTTGCAGGTGTAATCGCTGCTGTTTATATTGCTATTCAAAAGCTTACCGCTCATAAGGAGCCGGAGTATTTTGACGATAATGATTTCTTTGAATGTGACAACGAAATTGAAATCGTAGAAGCAAAAGCCGAGGAAGCTAAGGAAGAGCCAAAGGAAGAAAAGAAGGCTCCTGCAAAGAAGTCTGCTCCTAAGAAGGCTGCAAAGAAAGCTCCTGCAAAGAAAAAAGCTGAGTAATTAATTTTTAACTTATTTGACGGCTTTGGTTTAACCTTAGTCGTCATTTTTTTATAATTATATTTAAATGGAGTATTAATTATGTTTAGTTCCGGTTTGGTTCTTGAGGGCGGTGGATTGCGTGCCGCTTATGAAAGCGGTGTAACTGACGCATTTATTGAAAATAATATTACATTTCCTTATGTTATCGGCGTTTCTGCGGGAAGCTGTAACGGAGTATCGTTTATTGCTAAGAATTTGCACCGAATGAGAGATATTATGGTTAATTATGCCCATGATGAAAGATATATGGGTATTAAATCTATTTTTAAAAACGGTGAATATCTTAATTCAAAGTGGATTTTCGGCGAACTCTCTTATGAAATGTTTCCGCTCAATTATGATGAATTTGAAAACAGTAAAACTAAATTTTGCGTGGTTGCAAGCAATACCAAAACGGGGAAAGCCGAATACTTTTACCCTACCGATTTCAGAAAAGGATGTGAGATAATTCACGCTTCCTGTGCACTCCCTATGGTGACAAAGCCTGTTCAAATCGGCAAGGATATGTATTATGACGGCGGCATTTGTGACTCAATTCCGCTTAAAAAGGCGTATGAGGACGGATGCGAAAAATGTGTTGTTGTTTTGACTCAAGACAGGCATTTTATCAAAAAGCCGTTAGGTCACGAAAAAGCCATAAGAAAAGCGCTTCATAAATTTCCGCTTACAGCCGAAGCTGTTATCAACAGGCAAAATATGTATAACGAACAAAGAAAATTTGTGTTTGATCAGGAAAAACTTGGAAATGTTCTTGTGCTCGCTCCCCGTTCTCCGCTCGAATTTCACACTCTTGACAGCGAGCCTATGAAAATTCAGCATATCTATAATCTTGGATATGAACAGACGATTGACAGGATTGACGAAATAAAGGATTTTCTTTCATCCTCTATGTCGCAAACTGCGTATCACTCAAAATAAATTATGCGTTTTATTTAAATGAAAATCCCTCTGATGCAATCATCAGAGGGATTGATTTTATATATGAAGAATTGCAGTCGAAAGACCGAAATAAATTAGAAGCGAAAGCGCATCTACGATTGTTGTTATAAACGGTGACGACATAACCGCAGGGTCAAATTTAAGCTTCTTTGCAAATATCGGCAATGTGCAACCGACAATTTTTGCAAAAATAATCTCTATAAACAGGGTAAGGCTTATTACAAGGTCGACTTTAAATGTAATGCCTTTTGTTCCGAGCAAAAGCTTATCAATAAGAAGAATTTTAAAGAAATTAACTATTGAAAGAGTTAAACCGCATACAAAGCCTACTCTTATTTCCTTCCAAATAACCTTGAAAATATCGTTTAAATCAATTTCGTTAAGAGAAAGCGCACGAATGATTGTTGCACTTGCCTGACCGCCTGAATTACCGCCCGTATCCATGAGCATCGGAATAAACGCAGTAAGCACAATGAGCGCTGACAGTTTGTCCTCAAACGAGGTGATAATCATACCGGTAAATGTTGCACTGATCATCAAAAGAAGAAGCCAAGGAATACGTGATTTGAATGTTTCAAAAATGCCGATTTTAAGATATGGCTTTTCAGTTGTACGCACCATGGCGTTCATCTTGTGGATATCCTCTGTGTTCTCCTCCTGCAATACGTCGATAGCGTCATCGAATGTGATAATTCCGACAAGCCTTTCCTCCATATCAACAACAGGGAGCGCAAGAAAATTATATTTGTCAAAAAGATTAGCGGCAATTTCCTTGTCGTCATGAGTGTTTACGAAAATGATATTCGTTTCCATAAAATCCTCAATTTTATCGTCGTAATTGTGCAAAAGAAGCTCTTTAACAGTAGTTACGCCGATAAGATGACGAGATGCGTCTGTAACATAACAGGTGTAAATTGTTTCTTTGTCAACACCCGTTCGCCTTATGCGCTTAAAAGCATCTTCAACGGTGCTGTCACGCTTAAGGTCGACAAATTCCGGTGTCATAATCGAACCGGCACTGTCTTCGGGATATTTAAGAAGTGTATTTATGGATTTACGAGTTTGCGAATCTGTATTTTTAAGAATTCTTTTAACAACCGTCGCAGGCATTTCCTCGATAATATCAACGGTATCATCAAGGTAAAGCTCGTCGATAACCTCTTTAAGCTCCGTATCTGAAAAGGCAGTAATAAGCGCTTCCTGCATATCTCCGTCAAGCTCAACAAAGGTTTCTGCCGCCTCCTCTTTGGGCAAAAGCCTGAATAAAAGAAGCATCTGCTCCTTTGGCAATTCATCAAATATTGCAGCTATATCGGTAGGGTTGATTTCAATGAGAATGTTTTTGATTTTATGAAATTCTTTTTTTGCGAAAAGTTCAGAGATTTTATGCGCTGTTTCTTCATTGTTAAGTTCTTCAATATCCATATCATCATCTCGCTTCCATAAATCTTTTAGTCAATACGATAAAACGGCTTTTCGTTTTCATCATAAGCTTTGATAAGCTTCTTTCTTGTAAAAAGATACAGCAAAGTTATTATCAAAACACCGATTAAAACAGCACATGCACATACAAGAAAATCTGTTTTCTGATAAAATTTTTGATTGGTTACATAAACTGCATAGCCGTTTTGGCTTATTTCTTTTTCTATTTCGCTTGTTGTTTTATCAATACGCTTGATTTGTATAGTGTATTCCTTTTTGTCATCTGCACATGTGCAGATGACGGTGATTTCAGGCTCTTGCTTTGTGCCAAGCGTTAAATTGATTTTATTGGCTTTTGCATTTTCACTTTTTGGCGTAGGCGTGATAACTAATTGCGTTAAATCACTCGGAATATAAAGAGTGTATTTTGTTTTGCTGCCGTCAAATTTAGGGTCAAGCACGCCACAGCTTACTTCAATGCTTTTTAAATCTGCATCTTCACCGGACTTGGCAAATGCAGTTGCGGGTATAAAACTTGATATAAAACTCATTGCAAGTAAAATTAAGAGAAATTTGCCAAGCGCTTTTTTCATAATTTTCACCTTATATTGCATTAGTTTGTGCTTTGAATAATGTAGTTTGTAATCTTCTTATTGTCGAGTATTTTCTTTACCTTTTGTGCATTGTTTGTTGAAATATAATACATTTTACCCTTTGATGATTTCTTGCTGATTTTTTTATCAATCTGCTTTTCAAGCGAACTGCTATTTTGCGTTGTTACCTCGCTTGCAGAGCTTTCCTCAGTTGAATAAACAGGCGAACCGTCGTTGCCGTAAACAATGTCGCCGTCCTCGTCTGTAAGTGGTATTCTTGCCTTAGTGGTCGCTGTGGTTTCACCCTCTTTTGTAGGATAAACAGGTTGACCGTCGTTTCCGTAAATAATATCGCCGTCCTCGTCCGTCATCGGCTCACGTTTTTTTGAAGTGGAAACAGTGCCGTCGTCGCCGATTGTTTCGTTTGAATCGCCGTATCCGCTTGTGAATTCCTCATTGTCAAATGACGAAGTGGTATTATAAACAGTATCACCGTTTTCATCTGTAACAGGCTCGTCAGATATACTGTCGTCATTAATTGTTACATCAATAGCTTCAATGAATTTTATATCTTGACCGAATTCGGCATATAACTTTTTGGCAAGAGCGGCAAAGCCGTCATTATAGTCGCCGCTGATATCACCGGGAAGCTTTGTATTATCAAGCAAAAATACATTAATACCCATAGCCTTTGTTTCTTCGATAATACTTTTGATATAGTTATATGTTGTGCTATTGTTGGGGTCTAAATATGCGTTGCCGTTTGCGTCTTTGTAAACACTTTTGCCGTTTTTTATTGCGCTGTCAAGGTCAGAAAGGGCAACGATATTATCCTTGTAGCACGAAATTCTGCCGATAGGGATAATGTCTGCTTGATTAAGTTTTGCAACAGATTTTTCAAGCTGGGCGGCAGGCGATGAAATAGCACCGTAAGCCCTTATTGTTGCAAGCTTGCTGTCATATCCTATTGTGCCGTCGTCACGCTTTAAATCAAATGTGACGGAGGAATATGCTTCATCTTCCGCACTTTTGATAACAGAGTCGAGCATAACGGAATTGTCAAGCGAAATTGACTGAACGCTCATACCCTTGAGCATAAGATTAACGTTGCTGAAGCTTACACTTTCGCCTGTGTTTTCCTCGGTTTCAGGCATAGCGTTACGGTCAATGTAAAGGTCCATTGCGCTGTAACCTACGCTGATAATAAGAAAGCAGGCGATAACTATTGCAATGTTTTTGAAAAGTTTAGCCGTTTTTTCCTTAGCCGCACGCTTTTTCTTTGGTTTCGGGCGCTTGGAATCAAACTTGTCGCTTCCGTTTCCGGCATCAATATATTTGTCCGCAAAGCTTATTTTACGCCCGGTTTCCTTTTCAGTCCATTTGCTATTCCGTTTTTTGTTGTTATAAAAACGCTTTTTCTTCATAAATTAAAACCACTGCCATTTTATGCTTTCGCATTTTGCTTAAGAAGTTTGATAGTTTCTTTTGGATTTTCGCTGTTAAATACGGCAGAACCGGCAACCATAACATTTGCGCCTGCCGCACCTGCGATTTTTACTGTTTCGGGATTAATTCCGCCGTCAACCTGAATGTCAAGCTCAGGGCATTTTGCACGCAACTTTTCAATCTTAGGCATTGTGTTTTCCATAAAGCTTTGACCGCCGAAGCCCGGTTCAACAGTCATAACAAGCACCATTGAAAGCTTGTCAAGATAAGGGTAAACTGCTTCAATATCCGTATTTGGCTTAACTGCAAGCGAAGCCTTACAGCCAAGTGCAATTATTTTATCAATCGTTTTGTTGATATCGCTGTCACATTCAATATGAAACGTGATTATATCGGCTCCTGCTTTAACAAAATCATCAATATAAAAATATGGGTCGCTTATCATCAAATGCACGTCAAAAGGAACATCGCATACCTTTTTCATTGCCGCAATTACAGGAGCGCCGATAGAAATGTTAGGCACGAAATGACCGTCCATAACGTCGAGATGAATTAAATCCGCACCGCCCGTTTTGCACTTTTTAAGCTCATTCTCAAGATTTGCAAAATCACTTGCAAGCATTGAAGGGGAAATTTTGATATCCATATTTTTATACCTCTCATTTTAAATTACAATATATTATACTTTACTTTTTATATAAAATCAATGTTAAAATAAATAATACTTGTATTTATATATTTTATGTAGTATTATATATCCGTGAAAATTTAAGCATTTAAAATTTTGTTAAAATTAACTGTATATGTTGGAGGAAAAATAATGATTCAGGCAAATAACGTCACCGTTCAGTTCGGCGGTCGTGTTTTATTTGAAAGAGTAAACGTTACTTTTTCGGCAGGAAATTGCTATGGTATTATCGGCGCAAACGGCGCTGGTAAATCAACGTTTTTAAAGGTGCTTTCAGGTGAACTTGACCCTCAAAAGGGTGAGGTGTTCATTACTCCCGGCGAAAGACTTTCCGTATTAAAGCAGGACCATTTTGCTTATGATGAATACGAAGTAATCAGGACTGTTCTTATGGGTAACCCACGTCTTATTGAGGTTATGGAGGAAAAGGACGCTCTTTATATGAAAGAAGATTTCAGCGAGGAGGACGGCATTAAGGCAGGCGAGCTTGAGGCTGAATTTGCAGATATGGACGGCTGGAACGCTGAAAGTGATGCTGCATTTATGCTCAATAAACTCGGCGTTCCTGACGAATACCATTATATGAAAATGGCGGAACTTCCGTCAGATATGAAGGTTAAGGTTCTTCTTGCTCAGGCGCTTTTCGGCAATCCCGATATCCTTCTTCTTGACGAGCCTACCAACCACCTTGACCTTTCGGCTATTCGTTGGCTTGAAAATTTCCTTATGGATTTTGAAAATACCGTTATCGTTGTATCCCATGACCGTCATTTCTTAAACAAGGTTTGTACGCATATTTGCGATGTTGACTTCGGAAAAATTCAGCTTTATACAGGTAACTACGACTTCTGGTATGAATATACACAGATGCGTCAGCGTCAGGCAAGAGACCAAAATAAAAAGAACGAGCAGAAGATTAAAGAACTTCAGGAATTTATTGCCCGTTTCTCTGCAAATGCCGCTAAGTCAAAGCAGGCAACAAGCCGTAAAAAGCAGCTTGACGCTCTTGAAATGATTGATATGCCTGTTTCAAGCAGACGTTTTCCGTATGTTGATTTTAAACCTGACAGAGAATGCGGCAATGACCTTTTGAGAGTTGACCATTTGACAAAGACAATAGGTGACAGAAAGGTACTTGACGATGTATCGTTTGTTATTCACCCAAGGGAAAAGGTTGCTTTTGTCGGCTCTGACGTTGTGGCAAAAACTACTCTTTTCAAAATTATTATGGGCGAATTAGAGCCTGACGAGGGCAGCTTTAAGTGGGGCGTTACCACATCTCAAAGCTATTTCCCAAGCGACAACAGTAAATATTTTGACGGTGTTGAGCTTACTCTTGTTGATTGGCTCAGGCAATATACAACTTATACTCTTGAGGCTGATATCAGAGGTTGGCTCGGCAGAATGCTTTTCTCAGGCGAGGAAGCGCTTAAAATGGCAAACGTTCTCTCAGGTGGTGAGCGTGTGCGTTGTATGCTTTGCAAAATGATGCTTTCGGGTGCGAACGTGCTTATTCTTGATGAGCCTACCAACCACCTTGACCTTGAATCAATCACTGCTCTTAATGACGGACTTATCCGTTATCCTGAAACTATTTTGTTCACCTCTCACGACCATCAGTTTGTGCAGACCGTTGCTGACAGAATTATTGAAATTTCAGGCAACAGAGTTATTGACAGAATGGGAACATACGATGAATTCCTTGAAAATGTAAACGAGGAACAATTGAAGAAATATTGATATTATGAGAAATAAAGATAAATCTACATTCAGAAAAATTGAATTTCACAGAAAAGAAAGTTTTTATCTTTTAGTTCGTGGCTTAGAGGTCGGCATTGCGTCCGGCCTTATTGCCGTATTATATAGGTTTTTGCTTTCTTTTGCAGAAAAATATTTGATGAAAATAATAGACTTTGTTAAGGGTAATCCGGGTAAGGTTGCCGTTTGGTTTGTTATTCTTGCTCTTATCGGTTTTCTTGTTTCAATGCTTGTTAAATGGGAAGTGCAAGGCGGCGGCTCCGGTATTCCGCAAGTAAACGGAGAAGTCAAGGGCTATATCAATCCAAGTTGGTGGAGAGTAATACTTGTTAAGCTTTTTGGCGGCACGGCTTCTGTTTTTTCAGGTCTTTCCCTCGGCAGAGAGGGACCGAGCGTTCAACTCGGCGGTATGGCGGCAAAGGGTGTCGCAAGATTTACCAAGGCTGATAAAACTACTGAACTTCGTATGATTAGCTGCGGCGCAGGCGCAGGTATGGCGGCTGCATTCAACGCTCCGTTGGCAGGCACAATGTTTGTGCTTGAGGAAATCCATCATACTTTTGATAAGAGCTTGCTTTGTATGGGCATTGTTTCATCAATAACTGCCGATTATATTTCCAAGCTTTTTTTCGGTCAAAACACGGTGTTTAATTATGATACGGTGAATTTTCCGCTTAAATATTATTGGCTTTTAATAATAATGGGCTTTTTCCTCGGTCTTTGCGGCTGTGCCTATAATGTTTGTATGGGCAAGGCTCAGGATTTATATAAAAAGATTAAAATTCCAAATTATATTAAACTGCCGATTATATTTGTATTCAGCGGTGTAGTCGGTCTTGTTATGCCTCAAATTCTTTGCGGCGGCCACAGTATGGAGGTTATTCTTCTTAAAGAAAATCCGTCGCTTACATATTTGATTGTTCTTTTGACAACTAAATTTTTGTTTGGGGCAATCTGTTTTGCAAGCGGTGCGCCGGGCGGTACTCTTTATCCCCTTTGCATTTTGGGCGCATATATGGGTGCGATATTCGGAACAGTCAGCGTTAATTCGTTTAGCGCAATTACTCCTGCTATGTGGGAAGAATTTGTTGTAATCGGTATGGCAGGCCTTTTTGCATCTATTGTCAGAAGCCCGATTACAGGCATTGTTCTTGTTTTTGAGCTTACGGGTAATATGAATAATATTCTCCCGCTTGCAGTAGTAAGCTTAATAAGCTATGCAACCGCTAATTTTATAGGTGTTACTCCGTTTTATGAATACCTTTTTGAAAAAATTGTCAGCACCGACCACAAAAAGCCGAGCTTCTTTGAAACTGATGAAAAGGTGCTTGAAACGTATACTATTCCTGTCGGCAGTCCTGTTGCAAAAAAGAAAATTATGGATGTTGATTGGGGTAAGCACTGCGTTGTTGTAAGCGTTGAACGCAACGGTGTGTCAATCACGCCTAAGGGCGATACGGTTATTAAAGAAGGCGATGAAATAGTTGTTCTTGTAAGCCAGCGCCGTTTCTCACGTGATATAGAAAAGCTTGAACATATGATAAAGGGTTAAGATATGAAAATTAATCTTGAAAATGCTAAAGTTATAAAAACGGTTAAAGGTTTCGGTGGCTCTGCTTGCTGGTGGTCACCTCAGGTAAAGAGTGAAAAAACAGCACAAGAGATTGCAAATCTTCTTTACGGCGATGACGGACTTAGAATGAATATTTACCGTTTTAACGTCGGCGGCGGATATGAAAAGGATAATTTGAGAATTGAAAATCCTTGGAGATATATTGAAAGCTTTATGAACAAGGACGGCTCATTTGATTATTCAAAGGATAAATATGCCGTCAATATGATGAAAAAATGCTTATCGCTCGGAAATATTGACACGCTCATATTTTTTGCCAATTCTCCGCATTTTACCCAAACGGTAACAGGGCAGACGAGCGGAGGATTTACGGAGCATTTTTCAAATCTTGATAAGTCAAAATACGAAGCTTTTGCAAAATATTTTATTGATATTGCAGAGCATTTTTCAGCCGAGGGATATCCCGTTAAATATATCAGCCCGATTAATGAGCCGCAATGGAAATGGGGCGGTACGAGCGTCTGGCAGGAGGGATGCCATTATGAGGCACAGGAGGTTTACGATTGCTTTTTAGCGTTTGCAAAAGAACTTGAAAAGCGTAATTCCTCTCTTAAGTTATATGGGCCGGAAAGCGGTAACATTAAGGACCACACAAAAGAATATTATAATCTTTTATCATCAAATGAGCTTATTATGAAATATCTTGACGTATTTGCTTATCATTCCTACGGCTCTGACGACAACGTTTCAGAAAAGGCTGAATTTGGCAAATGGGCAAAGGAAAATATTAAAACCCCACGTTTTGATATGAGTGAATGGTGTGAACTTCCCTGCAAGAATGATACAAAATCTATTGAGTCGGCTCTGATTATGGCACGCATTATCGGTGAGGATTTGATTTATACGGGAGTAGACAGCTGGAGCGCATGGGTTTGCGCCAATCAATGGGATAACGCTGTGCGTGACGGCAAATGTTTTAGTGACGGTTTTATAGTTGCTAAGGACGATTTTTCCGATTATTATGTTGCAAAGCGTTACTATGCAATGGCTCATTTCTCAAAATGTATTCCTAATGGTTCAAAAAGCCTTGATATCGGCTTTAATACTTCTCGTGGCTTTTCGGTTTTTGCATTTGAAAGAGCAGACGGCAAAAAGGTGATTATAGCGGTCAATAACAGTAAAGCAAAAAGAACGATTGAATTTGACAAGGCTTTTGGCGAATGTTCGTTTATTGAGACAACACAGGATTATGAGTTTGATAAAAGCGAAATGCAAAATGTTAAAAAACTTGTTATTAAGCCTAAGTCGCTTGTAACCGTAATATTAAAATAATGCTTGACATATAAATGTATTTTTGATATAATAACACAGCTTTGGAAAACAAAGCAATCCTTGCTTGCGCAAAATGCGCAGGCCAAAAGACCAAAAGGAGGTGCTGAAGAATGGCATTAAAAAATTATGAAATCGTAATGGTTTTCTCTCTTGCAAACGGAGAAGAAGCAGTTGAGGTTTTAAAGCAGAAGTTTACTGATCTCATCGCAAAGCATGGCACTCTTGGCAATGTTGAGGAATGGGGTAAGCGCAAGCTTGCATACCCAATCAACTATGAAAACGATGGCTATTATATTGTTATCGATTTCACAAGTGATGAAGCATTCCCACAGGAGCTTGACCGTGTTATCAACATTACAGACGGCGTACTTCGTTCATTAATCGTTGCTAAGGGCGAATAATAGGAGGGGTTTATAATGATCAATTCTGTTGTTCTTATGGGCAGATTAACTTATGAGCCGGAGCTTAAAACTACAACAAGCGGTCTTTCGGTTATTCGTTTCCAGATGGCTGTTGACAGAAATTATCAGTCACAGGGACAGGAAAGACAGGCTGACTTTATTGACGTAGTTGCTTGGCGCCAAACTGCTGAATTTATTTCTCGTTATTTCCACAAGGGTTCAATGATTGCTGTCGAGGGTTCAATCCAGACAAATAATTTCACAGACCGTGACGGTAATAAGAGAAAATCCGTAGAGGTTGTTGCTAATCAGGTTTCTTTTTGTGGCTCAAAGGCAGAAACTCAGGGTGCAAATCCTGCTTTTTCACAGCCGGCACCGAGCTACTCAACAGCTGATAATTCAGATTTTGAAGAAATCGTTGATGATGACGACGACTTACCATTTTAAAGGAGGAAACTAATTATGGCATATAACAGAGCCGGTGGTCCACGTAAGGGCCGCAAGAAGGTTTGCGTTTTTTGTGTAGAAAAGGTTGATGAAATCGACTACAAAGATGTTACAAGACTTAAGAGATTTGTATCTGAAAGATCAAAGATTCTTCCTCGCCGTGTAACAGGTACTTGCGCAAAGCATCAAAGAGAGCTTACTACTGCTATCAAGAGAGCAAGACATTTAGCTCTTCTCCCTTACACATCAGACTAATAAGCAGATAGCTTTTACTTAATATAAATTTTACGTATAAAAGACCTTGAAAGTTTTTGACTTTCAAGGTCTTTTTTGTTATTTATTTTTATTATCGTCGTTAATGCTTATCGCTTCATTTTCAAGTTTCTTGCTGAATTTTTGATATACAAATGAAATGATGATAAGTATAGCTCCGAATGCGAAGTAGGATAGAATTTTCCAGGTTGATTCAAGCGATCTTGTATCAATAAAGCAAAGCTTTGCAAAGGTGCAAAGAATAATTGCAAGTCCGCTTGAACGGATAACCGTGTAGTTTTTCTTGAACCCCACAACAAGAAGAATAATTGATACAAGAATATAAATTGTGCTGATTATCGCACTTGAAAATTCTATATCGAATTGAGCCATAACGGTTGAGGTAATGAGTGCAAGAGCGCAAATTGATGTCATTAATGTAAACACCCAAGCACTTGCGGAGTGACGGTTTATCGCACTGCTTATGCATTTTGCAAAGAATATGCCGACTGCAATATTTACCGCTATAAGCAAAACTATATTGAATATTTTAGGCGATTGTGCACTTACCTGTTCCCGATAAAAATTGATTATATAGTCATATTCTTCAAGAATATTGAGCCTTATAAATGTAATCGGCATTAATAAAATTCCAATCACATCACTTAAAATGAGCGTTATTTTGCTTTTGAATATACCAAGTCGAAGCACCGTTGCAATCACAAGTGCAAAGATTATTGCCACCGCAACATTCGTAAATTCGCTGAAATATTTAACACTCGGACTGTGGATGATTGTATTATAAATAAATTCAAGATAAGCAAACGTGGAAATGGCAGTAATTGCTTCTATAATTCTGTAAGGCACATTGTCTTTTGCAGCGATTATGCCGAATAAATCGTAACTTAAAGCGGATATTAGAATTATTGTGAAAACGATAACTGCCAATAAAGACGAGTATCCGTTTGTTGAATTATAGTAAATTCCGAAAGCAAGTGACAGGAGTATACAGAAAAATCCTGCAATTTCGCTTATTAAAACTCTCTTTTTAATAGAGAATATTGCAAGTATCGCACCCTCTATTGCCCAAGCTATAGGCGCATATTTTAAGCCGAACATATACGGCACAATCAGCATTGAAAACACAAGTGCGCTCAACGATGATATAATTGTTGCAAATTTTGAAGCGCTGTCTTTATTTTCAGATTTGTTGATTTTTGAAAACAGGATTATGTAAAGAAAAGCAAATACTAAAAATACAATTCCGACAACTCTGTTTGCCACCATACGCTCAAAGCAATGGTAAAGCGTAACGCCTATGCTTATTGCTCCTGTAACAGTGTTTAAACTAAGCAAAACAGTATCCTCTGTTTCAAGCTTTTTGTTTAAAATAATTTTGCCGCTCGGCATTGCAAGATAAATAATGAATGATACTATTGAAAAGACAGCGGAAAGAGGAAGAGCATAGGAATAGCCGCCGAGGTCTTTGAGCGCCCAAGCGCAAGCGCCGATACCGCCGACTGCCGTGATGTGCAATGCAAACGATATAAACTGCGTCGCATACCATTTTTTATTGTAAGTCATTATGAAAACAACTATAGCAAGCAGGCAAAAATATGCGCTTGATACAGGTAAAAACATATTGTCGCTTGCCGCTTTGCCAAAGCTTATTAAGTAAAGCACAACTACGGGCAGATAACCGCCGAGGGATGCGAATGTGCAAACAATTTGATTTTTCGTTTGCATTGAAAGCAGAATTGCCACGGCTGTAACTATGATGCATATTACAAATGTAAGCCTTGCCGAAAAAATGTCAAATGCAAAATATCCGGATGCAGTTGCCGCATATAAAACGGAAACACCGCCGCTTATAAGTGCAGTTGAAAAAACATTTTTTTCTTTTTTGTAAAACATTTCGCCGATTGTAACGAGTACACCGCCGAGAATGTATATAAGCAAGCATTTGAAAAGGTCAGACATGTGAAGATAAGCGTATCTGCCCACAAGGATTATACCGATTATGAAAAGGAGAATACCCGCCTTGCTGAGCACGTTTAAGCCGATGAACGATTCAAGACTTTTTTGCTTTAGCGACGCATTTTTTTCTGTGTCACTCAGCGGCTCATCTTTCAGCCTTTCTCCGATTTTATTATTCGTTTGGCGGAGATTGTCGAATTGCTCGTTTGAATATTTTTCGAGATTTTCTCTCTTTTGTTCAAATTCTTTTTTCAAATTTAGAAATTTATTGAGTATCTCATCATATTCGCAGTCTGCCAGGGAGTTGATTGCCGCTATTGTTTCATCAAGGCTTTTTTCACAGCCCTTGCTGTATTCGTCAAGCCTGCTTTTTGTGGCATTCTCGCCCTTGTAATACATTTTGTCAATGTCTTTTTGAACACGTGTAAAGGCATTTAATTTTTCATTTGCAAGCTTTCTGAAAAGAGCACTTCTCGTATTTGAAAGGTCACCTTTTAGCTGCTCGTTTTCCTTTGAAAGAACAGAGTTTTTCTCTTTAATTTCTTTGACTTCACTGCTTAGGCTTTCGTTTTGCTTGATTATCGAGTCATTATCAATGGATTGTGCTTCATCCTTGAGCGATGATAAAATCGCTTCCTGCCGCTTGATAATGTCGTTTAAATTGTCTTTTCTATTTGTAGACATTTTCACCAAGCTCCTTTCCTACCTCGTATGCGTTAGAGGTGTTGTAGTCGTAAAAGTAAATTTTTCCTTTGTCGTCTTTAAAAAATTCGCCGGGGCAAAATGATGAAAGATTAATGTTACCGATATCTTCATTGGATTTTAAACAAATTACAACTCTTCTTGTTTTATTGCCGAGATAACGCTCAACAATTTTTTTCGATACGGTTTTTTTGCTTGAATTGATATAATCTATTAATAAATCTTTGTCGCCGCTGAAATTTTCGTCGCCGAAAAGCAGGCTGTTATATTCGTAAAAATTATTATTAATTATCGAGGCGGTATCAATTTCGATATTTTCAATATATTTTTTGTCGCATTTTAAATAATTGATTTTTTCATTTGCGTAATAATAATTTTTACCTCCGGCTTTGAGCATAACAAAATCGGAATATGCGTCGCAATAAATAAGCACTTTTTTCTTTTTGCCTTCTTTGGTGATATATGTTGCATATTTTTGCTCGCAGGCGCTAACGTCAAATTCGTGATTGAGTGTGAATTCAAGCTTCTTATATATAGGTATAAATTCATTGTCGGCAAAAACTATTTTAGTACCGTTTTGCGAAATGTCGTCAATATTACTGTTTTGCGAGGAATTTTTTGAAATTAAAAACGATACTGCCACAACGAAAATAACAAAGCAAATCGCAACGACAAAAATATATTTTAAAGCTTTTTTCTGCTTTTTGTTTATGCTTTCTATTTGATTTTTCAGTTTGCTGTTTTCATTTTTTAAACTGTCAATTTCTTTTGAATCGTATTTCTGCTCAAAACCTAAGATTTCAGTCTTGTTAAGTTCAAGTATATCGCACAGCTTTATAAGCGTTTCCTGTCTCGGTGTTGCTTCGCCGTTTTCCCATTTTGATACGGCCTTGTTTGAAACGTTCAGCAAATCGCCAAGCTCTTTTTGTGATAAATTCTTTTGCTTTCGTGCAGCGCTGATGATTCTGCCAAGCATTTCGCTGTCCATATCTATTCCTCCTTTGATATCTTTTCAATTCAATAATGACATATAAAAGCTCTAAAATCAATAGAAATTTGTTTATTTTGTAAAAATATCATTCTAATTTCGGTTCAATTATAAAAAAATAAGGCGATTGCTGTTTGGGCAATCGCCTTAATATATGTTATTCGATATCTAATTTTTTTATGCACTTTAAGCCTTTCATATCATCGCTGATTTTAACCTTTGCGCCGTTTTCAAGACGTGAACAGATATAATCAACCTTTGCTTTAAACGGCTTTTTGGAAGCATATTTGTCCTTGTCAAACCAATTAAACTCATAGTTTATATGTTTTGACAAGCCGATAAACAGAAGATTTCTTGCAATTTGAGATGTTGATATAACATATTCGTCATCAAATCTTATATCTCCAAAATATTTACTTCTTTCTTCTTCGCAAAGGGATTCAAATTTTTTAAAAGTACCTAAGCCGAGCTTCGCCTTAAGACACGCACCTTTGATATCGCTTTCATCAAAAGAGTTAAATTCGCTGAATCTCATGGGAATTAAGCGCACCCCCTTAAGATAATTTTCTGTGTCGGGTTTGTAGTGCGGATTTTTTCCCTCATCAAAGCAAAGATAAAATGTTTTAGGATTTTGCTCTTTGCGTATGCGCTTAAAGGTCTTTGTTCTGTTTTCGGTCAGGTTTCCGCCTAAATAGTATAGGCAAATTTCCTGTTCGGTTTTCTTTTTGTCAATCTCGTTTTTCTCGATTTTTTCAAAAAGTTCTTTTGCGTTTTCGTGTTTTGTGAAATCAACAGTAGATTTTTTAAGCGTTCTTATAAAATCGCAAAGCTCATTTGCAGTAGTGAAAGACGGTATGCTCTCGTCAATACCGAGTTCCTCGTCGCTTATAAATCTGTTAGCGTCGAGAATAAACCTTGCAAGTTTTAAATCTGTGTTTTTGAAAATATTAATTATTGTATGATAATCGGAAATTACGCAATCGCAGGTGGAAGCAAAATCGTATAAATCATACTCGTTAGGCATTTTCTTAATGTGATTAAATACGCTGAAATCGGGAGTGTACGGGAAAGTGTCAAGGCAAACAAAAAGCTCATATTTTTTGCTCAGTTCATTGTCAATAACCATAAGATTAGCCATAAACTTTCTATAAGCGGTTATTGAACCTCTGCCGGAAGTTGCTTTGAATTGAGGAGTAAATAAAATTTTAATCTTGTCAGTGCTTGATGCAAAGTTTGTTGCACCTGCCATATCAAAAGCAGGGGAGTCGGAAATAATTGCACTTGTCGGCAGCATCTCGCATCTGTACGCTTTTTCAAATGACAGTCTGCTTTCATTTGTGAGATATATGCTTGCCTTTGGCGTTATTATACTCTTTTGCACAGTTGCAAATTCAAAACATTCCCTCTCTTTTTTTCTTGTCATTTTGGCACTGATATTGTCCGTTTGCAAATTGAAATATTTTTGGTTATTCTTTGCGGCGAAGTAATATTCAAGTCCGCAGTCGGAAAAAATGTATTCAGCCTCGCTTAATGATTTTAAATATTTTTCATCATCTCTTGTTATAATTTGAATATCGCTCAAATTATAACGCTTGAGCCTTTCTTCGCTTTCTTTAATATTGCCGCTGTTTACAGTAATGAGCTGCTCATAATCGTTTTTTTCTGCTTTGATATATTTAATCATTGCAAGCATTGATGACGGCACGGCATGCTCCTGTGCGGTAACATAAAGAATTTCTTTTTTTATTGATGATTCTTTTCTTAATTTATTGTATTTTTTATCTTTATCGTTTGATTCTTCTTTGATTTTATCAAATGTCTTGAACTCAAATGCTCTTGGCACCTCATTTTCACTCGTTAGCTTTTGAACATAAGCATCTTGCTCCTCCTTGCTCATATCCTTGCACTTTGCAACAAAGTCCAAAAGTGCCTCACGTGAGGAATAGAAGCCGAAAAGCTTATTGAGTCTGTCGGGAAGGTTGTATTCAATATATTTGTTTTTCCTGAAATTTGGAAAATGTTCCTCAAGATAATCAAAAAGAGTATTGATAAGTTTAACCTTTAATTCGAAGCTTTCCTCGCCGTAAACTGTGAGAAGCTGCTCAAATCTGTAAAAGAAATGGCGCACGGTTATATATTCAATCTCGTTTTTGTATAAATCAAAGCAGTCACGTTCTTTGAGATTGTTTATTAAAAAATCAATTGCCTTTGAAATATCAATTGTTGACTCCGTAAACTTGCTTAAAAATCCTACCTGAACGGAATAATTATAGAAAAAATCATTGATAACGCCTATTGATTTTGCCTTGGTTGCAAGAATAAATGAAACAGGTAAATCCTCAAATCTGATTTTGTCAGGAAATTCAATTCCTTCAAAAAGCTCTTTTTTTATAAATTTATTCCATGGAAAAGGGGATAGCTTTAAAAGCTCATACGGCTTTTCGCTTACTCTGAAATTCTGATTGTAGTGAGTGGTGAGATTGCCGATTTTTTCACCCGATTGGGCATTAACGTCATATCTGCTGAAAAGGACTAAATCGTTATCGTCTTTTGTGGCTTTATTGTATAATTCTTCACAGGCATTAGGCTCAACACAGTCGTCTGAGTCAACAAACCAAAGATATTGACCGCTTGATTTTGTTACGCCGAAGTTTCTTGCGTGGCTGACACCTTTATTCTCGGTATTATAAACATAAACCTTATTTGGATGTAAAGCCTGATACTCTTTTAATATTTGAAAGCTATTGTCTGTACTGCCGTCATTTACGACAATGATTTCAATCTCGTTTAGCGTTTGTGCCAAAAGCGAATCAATGCAGTTTTTTAAATATTCAGATGTATTATAAACCGGAACAATAATGCTTACCTTGCAAGCTGTCATTTTTATACCCTCTTTTTTAAACTGTTTATATATTATATAATAGTAATATAATAACAATATTATTGTGCTATTTCAAGCGAAAATATCAATTTGACATAATAATTATAACAATGTGATAAGCATTTACGAGATTGTTAAAAATGTAACAAATGTTCAAAAATCGGCAAAAAGTTGCACAAAAATATTGTTAAAAAAATAACACATTTATCAAACTCACTAAAATTGTGCATTTTCTCTTGAAAAATAAAGTATAATGGATTATTATATACAAGATGATATTGTTAAAAAAATAACAATATCAAGTAAAACAAGTTTATTCATTATTCAAATTATATTTGGAGGTAGTCAATATGGCAAAAGAAATTATCGACAGCGTTGAAAAGCTTGAAGAGGAGCTTGCAAGAGTTCGTGAGGCTCAGCGTAAATTTTCTACCTATACTCAGGAGCAGGTAGATAAAATTTTCCTCGCTGCCGCAAAGGCTGCAAATATGGCAAGAATTCCGCTTGCTAAAATGGCGGTAGAAGAAACAGGAATGGGCGTGGTTGAAGATAAAATTATCAAAAACCACTACGCAGCAGAGTATATCTATAATAAGTATAAGAATACAAAGACATGTGGTGTTATTGATGAGGATAAGGCTTACGGCACAAAGCGTATTGCAGAGCCTCTCGGCGTTGTTTGCGCAGTTATTCCTACAACTAACCCTACATCAACTGCAATTTTTAAAACCCTTATTTCTCTTAAAACGAGAAACGGTATCATTATTTCGCCGCACCCAAGAGCTAAGAAGTCAACAGCAGCTGCCGCTAAGATTGTTCTTGACGCAGCAGTAGCAGCAGGTGCTCCGGAAAATATTATTTCTTGGATTGACGCTCCTTCACTTGAAATGACAAATCTTCTTATGAAAGAGGCAGACATTATCCTCGCAACGGGCGGTCCGGGAATGGTTAAGGCAGCTTATTCAAGCGGCAAGCCGGCACTCGGTGTAGGCGCAGGTAATACCCCTGCTATTATTGATAAGAGTGCAGATATTCTTAAGGCTGTAAACTCAATCATTCATTCTAAGACATTTGATAACGGTATGATTTGCGCATCTGAGCAGTCAACTATCGTTGATAAAACAATTTATAAAGAAGTACGTAAGGAATTTGAATACAGAGGCTGTTATTTCCTTAAAAAAGATGAGCTTGATAAGGTTCGTAAAACCATTATCATTAACGGCGCTCTTAATGCTAAAATCGTTGGTCAGAAGCCTGTAACAATTGCGGCGCTTGCAGGCGTTAAAATTCCTGAGGATACAAAGGTCCTTATCGGTGAAGTTGACTCTGTTGATATCAGTGAGGAATTTGCACACGAGAAGCTTTCTCCTGTACTTGCTATGTATAAGAGTGAAAACTTTGAGGATGCACTTGCTAAGGCTGAACAGCTTATTGCAGACGGCGGCTACGGCCACACATCTTCAATCTATATTAACGAGATTACCGAAACTCAAAAACTTGCAGAATTTGAAGCACGTATGAAAACCTGCCGTATTCTTGTTAACACTCCTTCTTCATTCGGCGGTATCGGCGACCTTTACAACTTCGACCTTGCTCCGTCACTTACACTCGGCTGCGGCTCTTGGGGCGGCAACTCTGTAAGCGAAAACGTTGGTGTAAAGCATCTTATTAATATTAAGACTGTTGCAGAAAGAAGGGAAAATATGCTTTGGTTCAGAGCACCTGAAAAGGTATATATCAAAAAAGGCTGCCTTCCTGTTGCACTTGATGAGGTTGGCAATGTTATGGGCAAGAAGAGAGCGTTTATCGTAACTGACTCTTTCCTTTATAAAAACGGTTATTCAAAGCCAATCACAGATAAGCTTGATGAGCTTGGTATTGTTAATACAACATTCTTTAATGTTGCTCCGGACCCGACCCTTGCTTGCGCTAAAGAGGGCTGGGCACAGATGAAAGCATTTGAGCCTGATGTAATTATTGCACTCGGCGGTGGCTCTGCAATGGATGCCGCTAAGATTATGTGGGTTATGTATGAACACCCAGAGGTTGATTTCTATGACCTTGCAATGAGATTTATGGATATCCGCAAGAGAGTTTATACCTTCCCTAAGATGGGTGAAAAGGCTTACTTTATCGCTGTTCCTACATCTGCAGGTACAGGCTCAGAGGTTACTCCTTTCGCAGTTATTACCGATGAAAGCACAGGCACAAAGTATCCTCTTGCTGACTATCAGCTTATGCCTAATATGGCAATTGTTGATGCTGATTTCCACATGACTGCACCTAAGGGACTCACAGCCGCTTCAGGTATTGATGCAGTTACTCATGCACTTGAGGCTTATGCTTCAATGATGGCTACAGAATATACAGACGGTCTTGCAATTGAAGCTCTTAAGAATATCTTTGAATATCTCCCAAGAGCATACGACGACGGTTTGAACGACCCTGTTGCAAGAGAAAAAATGGCTAATGCGGCTACTATGGCAGGTATGGCATTTGCAAACGCATTCCTCGGTGTTTGCCACTCAATGGCTCATAAGCTCGGCGCTTATCATCACCTCCCACACGGTGTTGCAAACGCACTTATGATTGACTATGTTCTCGAATTCAATGCTGCAGAGGTTCCTGCTAAAATGGGTACATTCAGCCAGTATGATTATCCTAAGACACTTCGTCGTTATGCCCAGGTTGCCGAAGCTCTCGGCGTAAGCGGAAGAAATGACGAGGCTAAGCTTAAGGGTCTTATCAAGAAGATTGATGACCTTAAGGAATATGTAGGCATTAAAAAGACAATCAAGGATTACGGCGTAGACGAAAAGTACTTCCTCGATACACTTGACCAAATGACAGAGGACGCATTTGACGACCAGTGCACAGGTGCAAACCCAAGACTTCCTCTTATGTCTGAAATCAAGGATATGTATCTTCGTGCTTACTACGGCAAATAATCAACGCTTGACGGCTGTTTTTGCGTTATGTATAATAAATAGGGGGTGTCTTTTATGACAACTATTGTAAATAGAGAAAATAAACAAATTTACCGTGACGGCGACACGCTTGTTAAGGTATTTGACGAAAAGGCATACACAAAGGCTCAGGTACTTAACGAGGCACTTAATACCGCAAGAGTTGAGGAAACAGGTCTTAAAATTCCTAAGCTCCTTGACGTAAGAAAGGTTGACGGCGGTTGGGCTATTACAAGAGAATATATCGAAGGTAAGAGCCTTTCCGAGCTTATGGCTGAAAATCCTGAAAAAGAGGACGAATATCTTGAAAAATTTGTTGCCCTTCAAATGGAAATTCATTCAAAGAAATGCCCTATGCTCAATAAGATTAAGGAAAAAATGCATGCCAAAATCAGCGCTTCTTCTTATGAAGCTACTTTGAGATATGACCTTCATAACAGACTTGAGGGTATGAAATCTCACAACAAGGTGCTTCACGGCGATTTTTGCCCGTCAAATATAATTGTTACTCCGGACGGGGAATATTATGTAATCGACTGGGCACACGCTACTCAGGGTAATGCTTCAGAGGATGCTGCAAGAACTTATCTTGTATTTAATCTTAACGGTCAAAAGGAACTTGCCGAAAAGTATCTCAATCTCTTCTGCAAAAAGGCTGACATTCCAAAACAGCTTGTTCAGCAATGGATGCCTATTGTTGCTTGCAGTGAGAGCGTTAAGAATAAGCCTGAGGAAAAAGCACTTCTTGATTCTTGGGTTAATGTATTCGACTTCCAATAATATTATCAGACTTTGATAAAGCGGCTAAAACGCGCCGTGCTTAAATTTCCATAAAGTGATTATGTATGGCAAGGTCTTGCTCTTGCCGAAATAGAATTTAAAAATCACATTTATAGAAAAGTGGATTGAACGTAGTGTTCAATCCACTTTTGGCGCTTTCCGTCTTTTGCAAGTGGGCAGTACCCACGTACAGCTCCACTCACAAAAAACGAAATTTAGCTCGCTTTCTCAAAGTCTGATAGAATAAATAAACATTGACAAAAAATTAACAATATGCTAATATCAAATTATAACAAAAAGGAGGTAAGCTTATGAACGAATATTATAATCCTAACAATCAAGGCGAATATAACAATCCTAATACTCAGCAAAATTATTATAATCAAAACACTCAGCCTCAGCAGCCACCGTATCAAGCGCCTGTTTATCAGCCGATTAACCAAACTAATGAAGTTATGAGCGTCGGCTCTTATATCGGAATGTTCTTGCTTTCTGCAATTCCTGTTGTAAATATAATTTGCTGGATAGTTTGGCTCGTAAGCCCTAATACCAACAAAAATAAGAAAAATTATATTATTGCAAATATTGTAATCTATGCAGTCGCAATTTTGATTGGAATAGTTTTCAGCATTATAGCAACAACTGTATTCGGCGTAGCACTTTATGATTACATATAGTCAGTCATACGACGCTGCTATCCCCGATTTTAAAAAATCGGGGATTTTTTAATTTTATTTTGAAAAAAGGCTTGACAAATGAGTTAGTTTGTGCTAACTTATATGTAGTTAGTAAACACTAACTATTACTCCTTAAGTTAATAAAAAAACACGGACCATCCCTCAACCACCTACATCATCGGTCCGTGTTTTTTTATGCCTAAAAATCAAAAAATATTAACCCAAAAAATAATATCCCAAAACGGAAAGTATTATTGTAAGCATTGAGCAGAGCTTTGCGAGCGCATTGGGCTTGCCTTTGGCAACCGAAATTATAATTCCTATTGCGGCAGGCACAAGGCAAAGCCAGCAGGCAACCGTTTGCATTTGCATATTTGACGGAAGCGAGGTTGCGCTGATAAAGGTTACGAGAATGCCGAGCATAACGGAAAGCACAAAAAATATTTTATGCACCGCTTCGTTCTTCTTCGGTATAAACATAAAAAGCGAGGTCACTATGAATGAAAATACAATCACAACCTCTAAAATAAACATTGCAGATAAAGCCATGGTATCCCTCCGTTTTCATCTGCCTTAATTATAATTGAATTATGCACTTTAGTCAATCATTTGTGATATTTTGAATTATTTGAAATCGAAAATGCACGGTAAACCTGTTCAAGCAAAACAACTCTTGCAAGTTGGTGGGGAAGCGTCATTTTGCCAAAGGAAAGCTTGTAATTACTAAGCCCTTTAACTTCGTTACTCAAGCCAAATGAGCCGCCGATAATAAAGCAAATGCTTGATGAAGTCATAGAAATATTTTCCAAAAGGTGCGAAAAATCAGGGCTTGAATATTCTTTTCCCTCAATGCAAAGGGTGATAACACTGCTTGATTTGGGGATTTTCTTGATTATTCTTTGCCCCTCCTTTTCAAGCACATTGTCAATCTGCGCCTTACTCGGATTGTCTCCGACCTTTTCCTCGTCAATTTCGATAATATTAATTTTGCAAAATGCGCCGAGACGTTTGAAATATTCAGCCACGGCATCTCTTAAATATTTTTCCTTAAGCTTGCCGACTGCTATAAGTGTTACGTTAATCATAATATAATGCTCCGTGAGTCGTTCTCAGGTGGTGAAACGTAAAGCCTGTAATCCTTGTTTTCTTCCATATCAATCTCACTAAGCGCCGCTACGGCTGTTTGACGTGCGAGTTCGGGAAGATTGTTCTCTCTGCTTAAATGTGCCAAAACGAAGCGTGTAGTGCCCGATTTTGCAAGCTCCTTTATGTATTCACTGCAAGCAAAATTTGATAAATGACCGCTTGCACCTAAAATCCTCTGCTTTAAAATGTATGGATATGTTCCGGCGTTTACCATTGCGATTTCGTGGTTTGACTCAATAAATATGAGGTCCGTGCCAGGTAAAATCTCTTTTGCGTTGTCTGTTATAAAGCCGGTATCGGTGCAGACGGCAGCACTTCTTCCGTCAGAAAAATTAAATCTGTAGCCAAGGCAGTCGATGCTGTCATGGCTTTGGTGAAATGCTTTGGCATCAATTCCGTCAAGCTCAATGTGATTTTCTATAATATTAAGATTTGTTTTATCATCCGCAAAACCTTGCCTGTAAAGTTCATCATAGCAAAGCTTGGAGGCATAAACCGGAATTTTGTATCTGTTTGCAAAAACTCTGACGCCTTTTGCGTGGTCCCCGTGCTCGTGAGTGACGAATATGCCCTCAATGCTGCCCGGCTCAATACCGATTTGATTAAGTACGTTTTCGCATTTTTTAGCCGATACCCCGATATCAACAAGGTAATTGTGCCCCGATGATGAAACCAATATTGAATTTCCGCTGCTGCCTGAAAAAAGCTGACATACTTTTGCCATAAAATTCTCCGTCTTTTTATCTGTATTTTTTCTAAAAGAAAAGGGAGTTCTTAGAAACCCCCTTAAGTTAAATATTTTTTGTTATATTAGTTTTATTATATTAACCTGCGTTGGCTGCTGAATTGTCATCATCGTTTAATACAACACGCTTAATATCAGCGCCGAGTGATGAAAACTTTTCGCAAATATCCTCATATCCTCGGTCAATATATTGAATGTCCTCAACCGTTGTTTCACCCTTTGCGACAAGACCTGCAATAACCATTGCTGCTCCTGCACGAAGGTCGGTAGCCTTAACGTTTACACCGGCAAGGCTTTCAACACCCTCAATAACCGCAATTTTGCCGTCTACCTGAATGTTAGCACCCATTCTTAAAAGCTGACCGACATATTGAAATCTGTTGTCCCATACACTTTCGGAGAGAATACTTGTTCCCTTTGCAACAGAAAGCAACACGGCGATTTGCGGCTGCATATCAGTCGGAAAACCGGGGTGAGGCATAGTTTTAACGTTGCATTTTGTGAGCGGTTTAAAGCGAGTTACTCTTACTGCATCGTCGTATTCAATAATCTCTGCGCCTGCTTCTTCAAGCTTTGCGCTGATAGATTCAAGGTGCTTAGGAATAACGTTTTTAACAAGTACGTCGCCGCCGCAAGTAGCAGCCGCAACCATATATGTTCCTGCCTCAATTTGGTCGGGAATGATTGAATATGTGCAACCGTGAAGCTTTTCAACACCTCTAATTTTGATAACGTCGGTGCCGGCACCTCTTACGTCTGCGCCCATTGAGTTAAGGAAAAGCGCAAGGTCAACAATATGCGGTTCCTTAGCGGCATTTTCAATAACGGTAAGACCCCTTGCCAAAACGGCGGCAAGCATAATATTCATAGTTGCACCAACCGATACAACGTCCATATATATTGACGCTCCTACAAGCTTGTCTGCATTTGCGCATACCATACCGTCAATTGTTTCAACCTTAGCGCCAAGCATTTCAAAACCTTTGATATGCTGGTCAATAGGCCTTACACCAAAGTCACAGCCGCCCGGCATAGCAACCTCAGCTTTTTTAAATCTGCCGAGCATTACGCCGATAAGATAATAGCTTGCCCTGAAATGAGATGCAAGCTCATAAGGAACAGGCTTACAGGCAACTGTTCTTGAGTCAATTTCAATTGTGTTATTATTAATAAGCTTTATTTTTGCTCCCATTCGGTCAAGGGTTTGAATCATAAGGCTTACGTCACTAATATTAGGTATATTTTCAATACGTACTATATCGTTTGCGAGAATAGCGGCAGGAATTATTGCTACAGCGGCATTTTTTGCACCGCTTATGTTTACTTCTCCGAAAAGTTCATGACCGCCACGAATTACAAAATTCTCCAAGTACATTTCACCTCTCTGTGCGAGTTTTAAGTTATATATATAATGTTTGCGTTAAAATCTTAAATATGTATGGGCGTATACCCCAAAACTTTTACTATTATAGCAAATGATTGTCAAAAAATAAATGATAACAGTAATATTTTTTCTAAAATGTAACCACTTTGGGTAGTATGATTTAGTGCCTAAATGTGCGAAAAACATACTATATGTTGTATACACGTAAAAATTGATGATTTCTAGTCAAAATCTTGTGTATCCAAAAGGTAACAAAAGAGTAACACAGACTGTAATAAATGTCAAGTGAATTTGCTTTATTTTATTAAATATTTATATAACTTATAATGTATCGTGCTGATTGTTATATCTTCCGCCTGTCAAAACAGCGTCAACAGCAAAGATTAACTTTTTAAAATCAACATTTTTTTTGAAAATTTTGCTCGGAATTACAATAAAGCTCATAACAAGCTTGTAATAATCCGATTGCCTGTCATATTTAACAATACTGCCGTCCATAATTGAGAGAGTGATGTAATCGACAAATTCAAGTATTTTGTGATTTTTATATTTTTCAATAAGCTTTTTATCAAAATATCTGCCAAATCCTAAGTGCTTTAGCTTTTCGTATGTATATCCAACGCTCTTATATTTTATGATATCCATAATAGGTCTTGCTATGAAAAATAAATTTGATAATTTTTCTCCGTCAATTCCGAGTGCGTTAAGCCTTGCACAAAATTCTTCTTTGTTTGCGCAGTCTAAAAGCCTGTGAACAAGGGCAGTGCAATGGTTTGCAAGAAATTTTTGTGCGTCAATTTCTTTTCCGTCAAGCTTAAATGATTTTAAATGCTTTACGTCATAAGTCAATGTCATATCGTCATTGACGGTGACGTCAACTATAGGTGCGGGATATCCTACAAGAGAGCCGACGTTTACCTCTTTGATAACGTTGCCTTTTTTAGATTTAAAATCTGTTGTGCTTTGCATGTGGCTGTGACCTACAAACATATATTTAAGCCCTGCGTCTGCAAGACGTGACGCTACATATTCTCTGTCTGCAACGCATGTTCCGCCGCCTGTAATCAGCGGACTTATGTGAGGGGTGAGCAAGTGGTGCTCCATACCTATTATTAAGCAGTTGTCGTCATAAGCCTTTTTAATTTGGTTTTCAATCCAACAAAAATGCTCCTCTGTAAAGCCGGCATGGTCATTGCCGTTTTTGTCATCATTTAATGCAAGAAGCCTTACATTGTCGCTAAGCTGAATAACATAAGACGTTGTGCCTATGTGAGTTATATATTCGCTTATAGCTTGTTTAGGACCAAAATCGAAATAGAAATCACGAAGCTCATTGCTTTTAAGCGTTTCAACATTGTGGTTTACTAAACCGCCGTGATAGCTTCTTGGATTTTCATCACAGCACCAATCGTGAGTAGAGGTGATAGTGTAAACGGGTTTTGATTTTGCAAGCTTTTCAAGCTTTTCTCTAAATTCAATGTGCGACACCTTTTCGCCGTCATTTGTAACATCACCGATAATCATAACTGCGTTTGTATCGCTTTTTGCAATTTGCTCAAATGCTGCGTCGATGATATCTCCCGTTTCTGCAAGGCATTTTTGGTCACTTCCGCTTCTTAAAAAGTATTGGCGTCCGCTTGTGCCGAGCGTTTTGCTGTAGTGGTGAGTATCTGTTATAAAAGTGAGCTTTAGCATTTTGACACCTCTTTACTTGATTTGCTCTATTTTGTTACCGTTTACTAAAAATACGTGGTCGGCAATATCCATCATAGCCTTATCGTTCATAGAATCGGTATAAAAATTATCTATATGTGCGCCGGGGTACAATTCGTTAAATATTTTAACCTTATTTTCAAGAAAGCATAAACGCTTGAATTTGCCGGTTTTTTTATCAATTGATGAGCCGACGTAGTTTTTGATTCCGATTCTTTTCATAATCTCGTCAAGCAAAAAGTCTGTCGAGCCGGAAACGACAATGTCATCATCACGTCTGACCTCATTGTACCAAGGCTTGATTTTTTTCTCGTTTTTGTCCCAAAATTTAACAACGTCCTCATCAAGCGTTTTAATGTGAATAAAATATCCTTCAAGAAAGCTTGCATAAGCCTCAATCGCTTCCTCAACAGTGAATAGGTGGAAAGCGTCTTTAAAGCATATTACTAAAAGTTTAGGAACGTATTTCCAAATTTTAGGGTCTGTTTTTACATAGTGAAGCGCAAAATCAATAAGTGTTTCGCCGTCATATATTGTGTTGTCAAAATCAAAAACGTTCATTATATTTTTTATCCTCTCGGTTAAAATAATCGAAAAAATGACATTAATTTGCCTATATTTTTATTTTATCACAACTTATATACGTTATCAACCTTGACAATTGGAAAAAATAATTATATATTAGAATAAGTATAGTTAAAAGTAATTGAATTTTTTGACTTTTTGACTTTACGAATTTATCATTATGAACTTTAGGAGAAAGGAGCAATCGCTCTTTAATAATCTTATGAAGAACAAGGAATACATTAAAACAGATGTTGTAATAGTCGGAAGCGGTGTGGCAGGTCTTTTTGCGGCACTTTGCCTTCCAAAGGATAAGGAAGTTCTTATTATCACAAAGGAAAATACCGATGAATGTGATTCGATGCTCGCACAGGGCGGTGTGTGCGTGCTTAAGGACGTTAATGATTTCAAGTGTTATTTTGAGGACACAATGAAAGCAGGTCACTGGGAAAATGACCCCGATTCCGTTCGTGTTATGATTGAATCCTCTCAGGAGGTTATCGGAACTCTTATTGACCTTGGCGTCGATTTTGATACGGACAAAGACGGCAAATACGATTACACCCGTGAGGGCGCTCACAGAAGAAACAGAATACTTCATCATAAGGATGAAACAGGCAAGGAAATTACAGATACTCTTCTTGACATTGCAAAGAAAAAAGAAAATATAACCATAGTTCCAAAAACCACTATGATTGATTTTATTGAAAAGGATAATGTTTGCCAGGGTATTGTGTGCGAGGACGAATACGGCGAAATGGGCTCTATCCTTGCAAGAGATATCATTCTTGCAACGGGCGGTCTCGGAGGCTTGTTCCTTAATTCTACAAACTATCCTCATATTACCGGTGACTCATTTGCGCTTGCAATTAAGCACGGGGTAGAGCTTAAAGACATTAATTATATTCAGATACACCCTACCACTCTTTACAGCAAGAAGAAAGGCAGACGTTTTCTTATCAGCGAAAGCGTAAGGGGCGAGGGCGCAATTCTTCTTAACGAAAACGGGGAAAGATTTACGGACGAACTTCAGCCGAGAGACGTTGTAACAAACGCAATTGTTGAGGAAATGAAAAAGTTTGGCACTGACCACGTTTATATTACCCTCCCTACAATGACTACGGAGCAGGCGGCTAAGCGTTTTCCGAATATTTTTGACGCTTGTATGGAAGAGGGCTATGATATTACTAAGGATAAAGTTCCTGTAACTCCGGCTCAGCATTATATGATGGGTGGAATTAAAACTGACCTTTACGGCAGAACATCTATGGCTCATCTTTATGCAGCAGGTGAAACCGCTTGCAACGGCGTTCACGGCAAAAATAGGCTTGCTTCAAATTCTCTTCTTGAAAGTCTTGTTTTTGCAAAGCGTGCGGCTGACGTTATCGCTGATGATAAAAGCGAAAAGCCTGAAAATTATAACGAGATTGACCTTTCGTCTTATCCTCCAAAGGAAGAAAGACAAAAGGAGTTTAAAAAGCTCATTATGGATGAAATAAAAGAAAAGGATAAAGATTTTTATGATAAATGGTGTAACACTCAAGGTTAATGTAGACGATTATATTTTAAACACGCTTAAAGAGGATATCACTTCGGAGGATGTTTCAACCAATGCTGTTATGCCTGAGGACAAGCAGGGTAAGGCTGAACTTATTTGTAAGCAAGACGGTATTATCTGCGGTCTCGGTATTTTTGAAAGAACGTTTGAACTTCTTGATAAAACTGCTCGCTTTGAAGCATATTTCAAGGACGGCGACGAGGTTAAAAAGGGTGAGCTTTTGGGCGTTATTTACGGCGATATAAAGGCAATCCTCAGCGGGGAAAGAACGGGTCTTAATTATCTTCAGCGTATGAGCGGCATTGCCACAATGACAAGAGAATATATGAAAGAGCTTGAGGGTACAAATACTACTCTTCTTGACACTCGCAAGACTACTCCTAATATGCGCCCGTTTGAAAAATATGCCGTTAAGGTAGGCGGCGCAACAAATCATAGATATAATCTTTCTGACGGTGTACTTCTTAAAGACAATCATATCGGTGCGGCAGGCTCAATTACAAAGGCAATTAAAATGGCTAAGGCATATGCTCCTTTTGTAAGAAAGATTGAGATTGAAACCGAAACTTTAGAGCAGGTTAAAGAGGCTGTCGAGGCCGGCTCAGATATTATTATGCTTGATAATATGGATAATGACACTATGAAAAAAGCTGTTGAAATTATCGGCGGCAGGGCTGAAACCGAATGTTCGGGCAATGTTACTAAGGAAAGACTTAAGTCAATTGCAGAAATTGGTGTTGATTTTGTATCGTGCGGTGCGCTTACTCATTCCGCTATGATTATGGATGTCAGTCTTAAAAATCTTACTCCTATTGAATAAATTAATATTTAGATAAAGACGGTTAGTAATAATCGTCTTTATTTTTTTGCAAAATTTTAAATGATTGAAAAAATGCTTGGTTTGAATAAAACAGTCAAAATCAATCAAAATATACATATAAAAGCACGTGAATGCACAAATAAACAGGGCGTAAATGGGCATTATGACGAAAATAAATGAAACATATTGACTGAATATGAAAGAAACGCTATACTTAAGGTGCAATGAAAAGTTAGTTTTCAGCATTAAGGGGATTAAGCATGCTAAGTCAAGAAAGACAGTCATTAATTCTTGATATTATTAAAGAGCAGGGTTCTGTAACAGTCACAAGGCTTACAGAGATTTTGCAATCGAGCGAATCGACTGTAAGACGTGATTTATCCTACCTTGCAAGCAAAGGTAAGATTAATAAGGTTCACGGCGGCGCAACGGCGCTCGGTCAGGAATTTATTAAGCTTGAGGATAATATTGAGGAAAAACTGACAAAAAATACTGATGAAAAAACAAAAATTGCACAATATGCGGCATCGCAAATACAGGATGACGATTTTGTATTTATTGATGCAGGAACAACCACACTTTTGATGACGACGTTTCTCAAAAATTCAAAGGCAACTTTTGTTACAAACGGCGTCGACCACGCAAAGCAACTTGCAAAAAACGGATGCAACGTAATTGTTTTGGGCGGCAAGCTGAAGCAGTCTACAGAGGCAATCATAGGTTTGGTTGCGGCAAAAAATTTGCAAAACTATTCATTCACAAAGGCATTTATCGGCGCTAACGGCATAAGCGAAAAGCAAGGCTATACTACTCCGGATACGGAGGAGGCAATGCTTAAAGCAGTCACTGTTGAAAAAAGCTTCGTAACATACGTGCTTGCCGACTCTTCAAAGTTTGATAAGGTTTCGGCAGTAAGCTTTGGCTCTCTTGATTGTGCCTGTATAGTGACGGATAAATGCTCAAATTCAAAGCTTAAAAAGCTGACAGTTATTAAAGAGGTGTTGTAGCTTGATTTACACTGTAACTTTTAATCCGGCGCTTGATTATGTTATGAATTTAAAGCAGCTGCAATATAAGGATATTAACCGAACCGAAAGCGAACAGCTTTATTACGGCGGCAAGGGAATTAACGTTTCCGTTATCCTTTCAAGGCTCAAGGTTGATAACATTGCGCTTGGCTTTCTTGCCGGATTTTCAGGCAAGAAAATTGAAGAAATGCTTAATGCAGAAAATATTAAAAATGATTTTGTATATCTTAAAAAAGGATACACAAGAATTAATGTAAAAATCAAAGCAGATGAGGATTACGATATTAATGCGCAGGGACCCGATATCGAATCAGACGAATTAAATGCTTTGTTTGACAAGTTTGAAAAACTTAAATCAGGTGATTTCCTCGTTTTGGCAGGTTCAATTCCAAATTCTCTTCCCGATGATATTTATGAGGAAATACTCGCAAAACTCCAAAATAAAGGCATTAACTTTGCAGTTGATGCAACAGGCGATTTGCTTTTAAATGTTTTAAAATATAAGCCGTTTTTAATTAAGCCTAATCATCACGAGCTTGGCGATGTTTTCGGCGTAGAAGTTAAAACGGAAAAAGAAATTGCATATTATGCAAAAAAGCTTCAGGAAATGGGCGCAAGAAACGTTCTCGTTTCACGTTCAAAGGACGGCGCAACGCTTGTTGATGAATTTGGAGAGGTTCATTCAATGGGTAATGTTCCCGGCAAGGTTTTAAATCCTGTCGGCTGCGGCGATTCAATGGTGGCAGGCTTTGTTGCAGGCTACTCAAAAACTCACGACTATAAATATGCTTTAAAGCTTGGCTCTGCTTGCGGAAATGCAACGGCCTTTTGTCCGGGTCTTGCCGATAAAGACACAATCGACAAAATGCTTGAAAGCGAATATTTAAAATAAGAAAGGGGTAATACTTATGAAAATTATTGATTTGCTTAAGAAGAATGCAATAGAACTTAATGCATCGGTTGCCTCAAAAAATGATGCTATCGATAAGCTTATTGCTCTTCATGAAAAGGCAGGTAATCTTCTTGACGTTAATGAGTACAAGAAGGCAATACTTGCAAGAGAGGCTCAAGGCTCAACTGCAATAGGAGAGGGAATTGCAGTTCCTCACGCTAAAAGTGAGAGTGTTAAAACGCCCGGTCTTTCGGCTATAACTGTTCAAAACGGTGTTGACTACGGTGCACCCGATGGCAAAAATAGCGACATTTTATTTATGATTGCTGCTCCGCTTGACGGAGATTTACATCTTGAAATTCTTTCAAGATTGATGGTTATGCTTATGGAGCCTGAATTTTGTGCGGCTTTAAGAAGTGCAAAAACAGCAGATGAATTTCTTTCTGTAATTGATAAAAAGGAAGCTGAAAAGTATCCTGATGAGCCAAAGGCAGAGGTAGCAAAGAAAGACGGCTACAGAATTTTAGCCGTAACAGCTTGCCCTACAGGTATTGCTCATACTTATATGGCTGGCGAGGCACTTGAAAAAGCAGGCGAAAAAATGGGCTATCCGCTTAAGGCTGAAACTAACGGCTCAGGCGGCGCAAAGAATATTTTAACGAAAAAAGAAATTGAGGAATGTGACGGCATCATTATTGCGGCTGACAAAAATGTTGAAATGGCACGTTTTGACGGCAAGCCTGTTATCAAAACCTCAGTTACAAACGGTATTAATAAACCTGAGGAGCTTATTCAAAAAATTGTTGACGGCAAAGCTTCCGTTTATCACGCAAATGACGAAGAAAAAAGCGCTGTAGATGATGACGAAAAAGAAAGCTTCGGCCATAAGGTTTATAAGCATCTTATGAACGGTGTATCTCATATGCTCCCGTTTGTAGTAGGCGGCGGTGTGCTTATTGCATTCGGTTTCCTTATTGATACAATCGCAGGCAATGCAAACGCCGGCGGAACATTCGGCTTCACAAGCCCTGTTGCATCAGTTGTTTTCTGGATAGGTAAAGCGGCATTTGCACTTATGCTTCCTGTTTTGTCGGCATATATCGCTCAGTCTATTGCAGACCGTCCGGGCTTACTTCCGGGCTTTGTAGGCGGTGTGTTTGCGGCAAGCGGCCATACAATTCAAAGTATGGTTGACGGCGTTAATTCGGGCAACGGACTTGCCGGAGATTCAAAAGCAGTATCAGGTTTCCTCGGCGCATTGTTTGCCGGCTTTATAGCAGGTATAGTTGTTCAGCTTATTAAAAAAGCATTTTCTTGGATGCCTAAGGCAATGGACGGTATTAAACCGGTATTCATTTATCCGCTTTTGGGTACGCTTCTTATGGGCTTAATTATGGCAGGCGTAAACCCGATTATCGGTCAACTCAATACACTTCTTTCAAACGGACTTGAAAGCCTTGGTTCAACAAGCAGACTTCTTCTTTCAATTGTTCTTGCTACTATGATGGCAACAGATATGGGCGGTCCTTTCAACAAGGCAGCTTATGTATTCGGTACAGCAGCAATTGCAGACGGCAACACTTGGATTATGGCTGCTGTTATGATTGGCGGTATGGTTCCTCCTATTGCAATCGCTCTTTCAACAACATTTAACAAGAAAAAGTGGAATAAGGAAGAACTTAAGAGCGGTCCTGTAAACTATCTTATGGGTCTTTGCTTCGTCACCGAGGGTGCAATTCCTTACGCAGCTTCTGACCCAATTCGTGTAATTCCGTCTTGTATGGTCGGTTCTGCTGTAGCAGGTGCTCTTACATCACTCTTTAATGTAACTTGTCCTGCTCCTCACGGCGGTATGTTCACATTCATTGTATGCGACCATCCTCTTCTTTATGTTGTAGCTCTTGTTGCAGGCTCGATTGTAGGTGCATTAATGCTTGCACTTTTAAAGAAAAATGTAAACAATGAAGTTAAAGCAAAATAAGATATAATCAGGAGAAATATTATGGTTTCAAAGCTTACTAAGGTTACTAACGAAATGGGATTTCATATGAGACCTGCAAACGTTTTTGTAACAGCAATGACTAAATATGCATCAAATATTAATATTATTGTCGGCGATAAAAAAATCAACGGCAAAAGCATTATGAATATTATGGCGGCTTGCATTAAGTGTGGCACAGATATTACTGTTGAATGTGACGGCACAGATGAGCAGGCTATGCTTGATGAAGCAATTGCTCTTATTGAATCAGGTTTCGGCGAATAAAAATTATAAAAGGTGCAATGCTTAATTACATTGCACCTTTTTGTGCAGCAAGGGGGAAGTGTTATGCTTAAGGGAATAGGAGCAAGTCAGGGCTACGGTATCGGCAATGCAGTTGTTATAAGCGACGCAAAGCTTGATTATAATCACGTTGAATTTACAACGGCTCAAAATGAAAAGGAAAGACTTCAAAAAGCAGTTGATACTTTTATTAAGGAAACGAGGAAGCTTGCAGATGATGTAAAAAATTCGGCAGGCGACAAGGAAGCGGAAATTTTAGAGGGTCATATTGTTATGCTTTCAGACCCGTTTATGCTTTCTCAAATGCAGGATAATATTGACGCAGGCTCGGTGGCAGAAAAGGCTGTTGATACGGTTTGCTCAATGTTTATTGATATGTTTTCGGGTGTTGACGATGAGCTTACTCAGCAAAGAGCAAGCGACGTTAAGGATATCAAAGACAGCCTTTTGAGCATTTTGCTCGGCGTAAATAACGTCGATATTTCTAAGGTGAAAAAAGGTTCTGTTTTGATAGCAAAGGATTTCACTCCGTCTATGACGGGTCAAATTAACAAGGATAATGTCAGCGCAATACTTACAGAGGTGGGCGGTATCACAAGCCACAGTGCAATTTTGGCAAGGGCTATGGGTATTCCTGCCGTGCTTTCGATACCTAATGTTTGCAATGAGGTGAAAAACGGCGATTTGGTTGCTGTTGACGGATTTAAAGGAAATGTTATTGTAAGTCCGAGTAATGATGATATAAAGGAATTTGAAAATAAACAAGAGGCATATCTAAAAGATAAAGAGAGCTTAAAGCAATATTTCGGCAAGCCGACTGTTACTAAATCGGGCATTAAAAAACTTGTTTACGGCAATATCGGCAAAGCTGAGGATGTTCAAAACGTTATTCAAAACAGCGGAGAAGGTATCGGTCTTTTCAGAACGGAATTTCTTTTTATGGACCGCCAAAGCGAGCCGAGCGAGGAAGAACAGTTTGAGGCATATTCCACCGTTGCAAAGGCGATGGACGGCAAAGAAGTAATCATTCGTACCCTTGATGTAGGCGGTGATAAGGATATTCCTTATCTTAATATTGAAAAAGAAGAAAATCCTTTCTTGGGCCACAGAGCAATTCGCTACTGCCTTGATAATAAGGAACTTTTTAAAAAGCAACTTCGTGCGCTTTTGCGTGCAAGTGTTTATGGAAATATAAAAATTATGCTTCCTCTTGTTACCTGTGTTGAAGAGGTAAGGCAGGCAAAAGCCCTGATTGAGGAATGTAAGGAAGAACTTAAAAGTGAGGGTAAGGAATACAGAAGCGTAGATGTCGGCATTATGGTTGAAACTCCGGCGGCAGTATTTATTTCGGATATTCTGGCTCGTGAAGTTAAGTTTTTCTCTATCGGCACAAACGACCTTACAGGCTACACAATGGCAGTGGATAGAGGCAATGCAAAGGTTGAAAGGCTTTATGATGTGTTTCAACCGTCAGTTTTACGTGCTATTGAAACAACTATTAAAAATGCCAAGGCAGCAGGTATTCAGGTTGGTATGTGCGGTGAAGCGGCAGCGGATACCAAGCTTATCCCTTATCTTATTGAATGGGGGCTTGATGAATTTTCTGTTTCGTCAGGAAGTATTTTGCAAACCCGAAAGACAATTTGTGAATATGACAAATAACTTTATATATGACAACTCGTTATAACTGTCAATAATAAATATGAAAACGAGCATTGACAAAATATCGTCAATGCTCGTTTATTTTTTTGTATTAATTATTTCTTTTGTGGGCCGTTGTAGCCGTTTTTCTCTTGGAATTTGGCAATCTTGTCAATTACGGAAAGAATAACATCGAAACCGTCGCCGACTGTTTCCATTTCAAAGCGCTCAGGCATATCACGCCATGTGTGATAATAATAGGTGAGCATAGGGTTTTGAGCGGCAAATGTAACTGACTTAATTCCTGCTCTTGTCATAGGAGTTGAGTCGCAACCGCCTACAGGGTTGTGAATGCAACCGTTAGTGAGTGACTTGATACCCATTTCGTTAAAAGTATCCTTAAACATTTTTTCCATATCGGCATCAAATCTGACGCCCTGCCAATCATCTTTAATAACTACCTCAAAGTACTCTTTATCGGCAACAGAGTCAATGTTGATATTCCAAGCATTTTTTGTTAAATCGTCAAATCTGTGCTCCTGAGCAAAGTGCATTGAGCCTCTCAAGCCTGCTTCCTCAGAGCCGATATTTGCATCAACAATACGGCAATTCTTAGGCATTTTATCAGGATTTTCCTTGAAATATTTAATTACAGCATAACTTAAGCCGATGCCTGTTGCGTTGTCCATAGCACCACGAGAAGCATTCCTCGGATTAGGGTCACCCCACATAACAACGAATAATGAGCCTATTGCTGTTACGATAGGAACAAAGTTCATTATAAACATAAATACTTCCCATCCGTGAGATGCAAGCATTGTCTGTGTCCAAGCGGCACCTGCAAATTGGCAAATATCAACAATTGCCATAAATACAGAGAAAAGTGCGATAAAGAAGAAGCAAACTGCGCCGAAACCTACCTTGCCGTATGTAGCAATAAGACCCATTACCGGCTTAGTGTCCTTATACTTATAAGCGTGTTCGCTGTGTCTCCAGCACCAAGAGGTGTCTGTATGACCTGAAAGGATAATTGTGTAGTCGTATTTTCCGTCCTCAGGCTCTAAAACGCCGAGAGTGTTGCGGCTGATTTCCTGTGGGAAAAACATATCAAACCATGTTTTGTAGAAAAAGCAACTCATTACAAGCCAAAAGATTGTAAGAAGTCCAAGTGCGCCGAGCACATACCAAAGCTTGTTAAATCCGCAAGCAATTGCAATAATAGCACCGATGCTGATGATTACACCCGACCAGCCTGCATAACCAAGACCGCCGATACCCGAACGAGGAGATACTGCAAATTCCTCTGTTTTTGGCTCAATACCGATTTCACGGAGTTTTTCACCCATATATTTATGTAATTTGATTTCTCCGTCAGAGCCAGGCAAACGTGAGCCTATTTTATGCGCTGCGTGTTCAACAATGTCCATTGCTTCACGAGCATATTTTCTGTTTTCTTCTTTCATCACACAACCTCCAAAGCAAAATTTATAATAAAACAAAAAAACAACAGTTATATTTTACTAAAAAATTTTGATAAATGCAAGAGTGTTGGATTTTTTTGGTTGATAAATATACAATAGTTAATAATTATACAAATCATCAAGTCAAGTGATGAATAAATATACCCGATAAAAGCTTTGGTTCAAACCAAGTTGACTTTGGCGGCATAATTAAATTTGCATCTGCGATTGACATAAGGTCGCCTATCGAGGTTGGATACATTGCAAATGCAAGCTTCATATCTTCTTTGCATCTTCTTTCAAGTTCACCCAGTCCTCTTATTCCGCCGATAAAATCAATTCTGTCATTTGTTTTAGGGTCGTCAATGTCGAGGATGGGGGAAAGGAGATTGTCCTGAAGGATTGAAACGTCAAGCCTTTTAACAGGGTCGCTCTCGTCGATAATCTGCTCTTTTGCCGAAAGCTTATACCAATCATTTTCAATAAGCATTCCGAATGTATGGCGCTTTGTCGGTTTATATTGAGCTTCAACCTTTTCTACCTCAAAGCTATGCGATAATGAGCTTAAAAATTCCTCTCGGCTCATACCGTTTAGGTCTTTAACTACTCTGTTGTAATCCATAATTTCAAGCTCGTCATCAGGAAAAGCAACGGATAAGAAGAAATTAAATTCCTCATCACCTGTGTAATCCGGCTTTTTTTTTCTTCTTTTTTGACCGACCTTTACCGCAGACGCACATCTGTGGTGACCGTCGGCAATGTATAAAGCATCAATTTTTGCAAATTCGGTTGAAATGGTATTGATAATATCCTCGTCATCAATTACCCAAACTGTTTGATTAACACCGTCTGCCACAAAATCATAAACACTCTCGTGAGCGCTTGCCCAAGAATTAACGGTATTGCTGATAATGTCGTTTTTGCGATATGTTAAGAAAATCGGGCCTGTGTTTGCATTGCAGGTATCAACGTGACGAATACGGTCATCTTCTTTTTTAGCAAGGGTATGTTCGTGCTTTTTGATAACGTTGTTCATATAATCATCAATAGATGCACAGCCTACAATTCCCGTTTGGCTTCTGCCGTTCATAATCTGCCTGTAAATATAAAAGCAAGGCTTTTTATCCTGAATAAGTGCGCCTGTTTTTTCAAGATTTTCAAGGTTTTCCTTTGCCTTTCGGTAAACCTCGTCGCTGTAAATATCAGTACCTTTTGGCAAATCAATCTCCGCCTTGTCAATATGCAAAAACGAATAAGGGTTATCCTTAACCATCTCTTTTGCCTCATCACTGTTCATAACATCATAAGGAAGAGCCGGGATAAGCGCTTGCTTCGACTTTTCGGGTCTGAATGCCTGAAATGCACGGTATAAAGCCATAATATTTATTTCCTCTCCTGTGTGTTTTTATCATAAATCAAGCGAAGTCCGTCGATAACCAAATTTTTATCAACAATTGCCTTTGTTTCACAGTATTTTGCGATAACGCCGCCAAGACCTCCCGTAATAATTACCGTTGCCTCTTGACCAAGCTCTTTTTCAAATCTTTTCACTAAGCCGTCAATCATTGCCGCAGTGCCGTAAACAGTACCGCTTCTCATACAGTCGATAGTGTTTGTGCAAATTGCATTTTTTGGGGCGACAATGTCAATTTGAGGAAGCTGAGCCGTGCCCGATGCTAATGCATTGAGCGCAGTCTTGACTCCGCATAAAATCGAACATCCGATAAAACAGCCATTTTTATCAATAACCGAAGCTGTAGTTGCAGTACCCAAATCAAAAATAATTTGCGGGCAAGGATATTTTTCAATGCTTGCAACTGCACCGGCTACCATATCTGCGCCAAGCTCGGCAGGATTGTTTGTCTTAATATTAAGACCTGTTTTAACTCCCGGGCCGATTACTATTGATTTTTTACCCGTGATAAGCATAATCGCCTTTGAAACCGTTCTGATAAGCGGAGGAACAACTGAGGAAATAACGCTTCCCTCAATATCTTCGGGATTTATTTTGCAAATTTCAAGAATACTGTTAAGCTTTATTGCGTATTCCTCCGCCGAGTCATTAACTGCGGTCGAAAGGCGGCACTCGTTAATAAGCGTATCGCCGTCAAGAATACCTAAAACGATATTTGTATTGCCGATATCTACAGCTAAAATCATTATTATCTTTCCTTTCTGCCAAGTTTTGTAAGCTTAACAATAGTAGGTGAAAGAATTATGTTTAAACCAAGTTCAAATAAGAAGTTGAAGCCTACAAGTCCTGTAATCATATAAACGAATACGTTTGTTCCCGCCGCCCAGGTTTTGATTGTGTCAAAGAAGAATAGGCGACAGCCGATTAAAAATATACCTGTATTTACTACAGGGCAAATGATTGCAGCAACGATTGTTGCAACAACCTTGTTTTTCTTTTCAATTGCTTTGTATACTGCACCTGCCAAAAGACCTGCAAGCGCACCCTTTAGAAGAACCGTAACTACAGTTCCGCCCGGATTAACGGCTAAAAAAGCCGCAGCGTTGCCTGAAATTAAAACAGTAATTCCAAATGCAAGACCGAGCCACGCACCCGATAATACGCCGTAAAGCGAAGCGCCTACAACGATAGGGATAAGTACAAGCGAAATTGAGAACGGACCAAAGTGGATAAAACTACCGAGTAGCTGAAGCACAACTACTACTGCCGTGAGAAGTCCTACTCCGGCAATCTTTCTTGTGTTTGTTTTCATATTTAATTTCCTTTCTGCTACTGTTCCTAAGCCCTTGCGCAAAACACACAAACGCTCAAGCTTTGGCAAGTTATTTTGCCGGCGGATACAATGCGAGTACATTATATATTATTTTACTTTATAAGTAAACATTTTTTGCAAAAAATAAAGCCGCAGACAACCGTTATCGGTATCTGCGACTGAAAATTTGTGTTTTGGACACTTCCCAAGGGGAAGTGTCCCTGCGTGTAGAAAAAAGTCAGATTATAAATTTCTACACGCAGGTAGACTTTGAGAAAGCAAGGTAAATTTCGTATTTTGCGAGCGGGAGCTGTACGTGGGTACTGCCCCCGAGCAAAAGACGAAAAGCGCCAAAAAGGTCAAGGACTCGATGTCCTTGACCTTTTTTCAATCTCTCCGAGTGCAACAAGTTGCACCCACCTCTCTTTACAAGGGAGGCAAAGAAGTTTATTTTATTCGGTGCGGTTTAACCGCTTTATCAATAGTTTTGGTCACTTCCTTTTGGGAAGCGACTTATTTACATTTACATTTTCTTAGATAAGAATTCCACGAGCCTTTTTGCAGGAGCAAACGCAAAACCGTTATCTAATACATTGAAAAATGACTTCATAAAAATTCCTTCTTTCTATTAAATTAAGTTTCGTAAATGCTGCGACCGAGTGCCGCTTTTTTAAGCGTGTGCTTATCTGTTATATGCCTTGTCTATCTCGGCAAGGATTTTTGCACACTTGATAAGTTGTTTAAGCATACATAAAACCTCCTTCGCTTTTGTGCCTTCATTATAGCACAAAGTTTTTATTTGTCAAGCATATTGCACAAAAAAGATGCTCAATATTTGTATATAATGCCGAAAACATTGTATTAAATTACCAAAACAAAACTCGAATTATTGTATACTATGCACAACAAAAAGACTTGCTACATTCAAAATGCAACAAGTCTTTAACAGTTTTATTTAACGCTTATATTTACTTTTTGTATAAAACGACAAAATATAAAATAATTTATTTTGTATGCTCGTCGAGTGTTAAATAGTACGAATCAAGAAAATGCTCACGGAAATATTTAACCTCGTCGAGATTAATTTCTTCAATTTTCTTTTGCTGAGCCTCAAGTGCCTTTTCAAATTCACGGTTGCCCATCCTGTATTCTTCAATACATTTAATAAGTGCGCTTATTTTATCAGCCGCCTTTACAAGCTTCCAAAGTTCTTTATCCTCGTCCTTTTTTTCAAAGAACGGCTCATAATCACTTCTAAATTCTTCGGGAAGCATATCAAGAAGTCTTTTGCCTGCTATGCACTCAATGTTTTTATATACATTTTTGATATCATCATTATAATACTTAACGGGAGTAGGCATATCACCTGTTATGACCTCTGTAGTATCGTGATAAAGTGCAAGCAAAGCCGCACGCTCGGCATTATAGCTTTTGCCGAATTTCTTGTTGCCGATTAATGCAAGTGCGTGTACGATTATTGCAACCGAATGGCTGTGTTCGGCAATGTTTTCTTTAGTCGAATTATTCATTAAAGCCCATCTGTCGATAAGCTTCATTCTGTTTACCATTGCAAAGAAATTACTGCTCATCTTTTTCTTCCTTTGTAATGTTTATTCCAAGTTCGTCAAGCTGAATATCGTCAATGTAGCTTGGTGCACCGCTCATAAGTTCACTTGCGTTTTGAACTTTAGGGAATGCGGTTACATCACGTAAACTGTCTGCACCGCAGATAAGCATTGCAAGCCTGTCAAGGCCGATGCCCATACCGCCGTGTGGCGGAGCGGCATATTTATATGCTTCAACAAGGAAGCCGAACTTTGCGTCAATTTCTTCTTGCTCCATACCGAGAAGCTCAAACATTTTGTTTTGAAGTTCGCAGTCGGTAATTCTCATTGAGCCTGAAGAAAGTTCCGTTCCGTTTAATACAAGGTCAAATGCCTTAGCCCTAACCTTGCCCTTGTCTGTATCAAGATATTCAATGCATTCCTCCATAGGCATTGTGAAAGGATGGTGCATTGCAAGCCATTCTCCTGTTTCTTCATCATATTCAAAGAATGGCATTTCAGTAATCCAAAGGAAGTTCCACTTTCCTTCGGGGATAATGTCAAGCTCCTTAGCAACAATAAGGCGAAGTGCGCCGAGAATTGAAAGGGTGTCGCTTGTTTTGCCCGATACGATAAATACGCAGTCGCCCTTTTCAACATTAAGAGCGCTTGTAAGCTCGTCAAGCTCACCGTCTTTTAAGAATTTGTTGAACGAGCAGGTAGGTGCTTCGTCAGCCCATCTGATATAAGCAAGACCCTTTGCGCCGATACCCTTTGCATGCTCGGTAAGCTTGTCAATCTTCTTTCTTGTATATGTTGAAGCGGCATTTTTGGCAACAATTGCTCTTACTGTTCCGCCGGTTTCAACAGCGTTTTTAAATACAACAAAATCAGTCTTTTCAGCCCAAGCGGTAATATCCTCAATAAGCATACCAAAGCGTGTATCAGGCTTGTCTGAACCGTACTTTTCCTGCGCTTCGGCAAAGGTCATACGTGGGAGAGGGAAGTCGATGTCAACGTCGATAGTTTCTTTCATAAGCTTTTTGATAAAGCCCTCTGCCATTTCCATAATATCGTCTGTATCAACAAATGACATTTCAAGGTCGATTTGTGTAAATTCAGGCTGCCTGTCTGCTCTTAAATCTTCATCTCTGAAGCAGCGAGCAAGCTGAATGTATCTGTCAAAGCCTGCAATCATACAAAGCTGCTTGTAAATCTGCGGAGATTGAGGAAGAGCATAGAATTTGCCGTTGTGAACACGTGACGGCACAACATAGTCCCTTGCGCCCTCAGGTGTTGACTTAATCATCATCGGCGTTTCGATTTCAATGAAATCATTGTCATAAAAATATTCTCTTGCAATTTTTGCAATCTTGTGGCGCATTAAAATATTTTGTGTAAGCTTTTCGTTTCTAAGGTTTAAGTAACGGTACTTAAGTGTGGTTTCGTCGCCGACCTTTTCGCTCTTTGCAATTTCAAAAGGCGGTGTTTCAGCCTTTGAAATGATACGAAATTCTTTAACGTTAATTTCAATGTCACCTGTTGCAATCTTGTTTGTTTTGCTTTCACGCTCGCAAACAGTGCCGACAGCGGCAACAACATATTCTGCCCTTACGCTTTGCGCCTTGGCAAAAACCTCTCTGTCGGTAGTGTCGTTAAATGAAAGCTGAACAAGACCTGTTCTGTCCCTTAAATCAATAAATATAAGATTACCGAGGTCACGCTGCCTTTGGCACCAACCGAAAAGGGTAACCTCCTTGCCTGCGTCCTCAATTCTAAGCTCGCCGCAATAATTTGTTCTTTTAAGTCCCTTGATTGTTTCCATTATATTATGCCTTTCACAAATTTATTTATAATCTGTAATTAATTATTATTCCTCATCGCTCTTATTGCCAAGACCGAAAAGTGAATTGAAATCAAATTCCTCACCGTTAATTTCCAAATCGGCAAGCTGCTCGTTTAACGATATGCTGTAAAATCCGTTTACAAAGGTGTCAAGATTAATCTCTGTTTCTTCACCCGTTTGCATATTCTTAAGCTTAGCGGTTTTAGCCTCAACCTCGTTATCGCCGATAACAACATTGAATTTAGCACCAAGCTTGTCAGCGTATTTCATCTGCGCCCTTACGCTTCTTTGGTTGAGGTCAAGCAGAGCCGAGAAACCTTCTTCTCTCATATCCTTTGCAATTTCAACAGCCTTAAGCGTCGCTTTTTCGCCAAGAGCAACAATGAATAAATCAGGCTTTTCAGCCTCAGGAAATTCGCAGCCCTGAGCTTCCATAAGAAGCATAAGCCTTTCAATTCCCATAGCAAAGCCGAGTGACGGTGTGTGCTGACCGCCAAGCTCTTCAACAAGACCGTCGTATCTGCCGCCGCCGCAAACAGTGCCCTGCGCACCGATTGAGTTTGAAACAAATTCAAATACCGTTTTGGTATAATAGTCAAGGCCTCTTACTATTTGCGGATTGATTGTATATTCAATATTTTGAGCCTTAAGGTACTTTTGCACATTTTCAAAATGCTCTTTACATTCGTCGCAAAGATAATCAATAACTACAGGTGCTCCCTCGGCAATTTCGTGGCAAATCGGGCTTTTGCAGTCAAGTATTCTCATCGGATTTCTGTCAAGCCTGCTTTTGCAAGTGTTGCAAAGCTCGTCCTTGCGAGAGGAAAAATATTCTTTGAGTGCCTTGTGATATTCGGCACGGCAGGTAGGACAGCCGATTGAGTTAATCTCAAGGCTTAAATCTTTAACGCCGAGTGTGTCAAAAAGCGATTTTGCAAGCGCAATAATTTCAGCGTCTGCAAGAGGGGAGGCTGAGCCGAAACATTCAACACCGAACTGATGGAATTCTCTAAGCCTGCCTGCCTGCGGCTTTTCGTATCTGTAGCAAGAGATGAGGTAGCAAACCTTTTGCGGAAGCGCCTCGTTGCAAAGTCCGTTTTCAAGGTATGAACGAACTGCGCCTGCAGTGCCCTCCGGTCTTAATGTGATTGACCTGCCGCCCTTGTCGTCAAAAGTATACATTTCCTTTTGAACAACGTCAGTCGTGTCGCCCACACCTCTTTGGAAAAGCTCCGTGTGTTCAAAAACAGGTGTTCTTATTTCTTTATATCCAAACTTTGAAGCGATATCAAGCGCAGTAGCCTCGATATATTGGTTTTTGTGTACGTCCTTAGGCAAGACATCCTTAGTGCCTTTAATAGCTTTAGTTATAAGTGCCATATCGTTCTCCTGTTATTAATGTGTATGTATATTTTTTGTAATGCTTAAGACTTCGAGAAAGTGAGATAAATTTCGTTTTCTTGTGAGTGGAGCTGTACGTGTGTACCGCCCACTCGCAAAAAACGAAAAGCGCCAAAAGTGGCTTGAACATTACGTTCAAGCCGCTTTTCTATAAATACTGTTATTTGATTTAATTTCGGCAAGAGCAAGTCATTGCACTACGATATTAGTTGATTAAATTAAAACACAGCGCGGTTTAGCCGCTTTATCAAAGTCGCTTATCTTGACTGATTATAGCGTGGGTTTACTATTTCTCTCCACTCAAAATCGCCTCTCTCAACACCTCTGATTAATGCCTCAGCCGTTGCAATGTTGGTTGCAAACGGAATGTTGTGAACGTCGCAAAGACGTAAAAGGTCGTGGTCGCTCGGCTCGTGCGGCTTAGGTGAGAGCGGGTCTCTGAAAAATATTAAAAGGTCAATCTCATTGCAGGCAATGCGGCTTGCAATCTGCTGTCCGCCGCCCTGGCTTCCTGCAAGAAAGCAATTGATTTTAAGACCTGTTGCTTCTGAAACGAGCTTGCCTGTTGTTCCTGTTGCGCAAACATCGTGTCTGCTGATAATTCCGCAATATGCAATGCAAAATTGAACTAAAAGCTCTTTTTTGGCGTCGTGTGCAATTAATGCGATATTCATACTTTACCCCCATGATTAATTAAAGTGTTTGTGTTTGTTATTTTCTTTTTCTTAATTTTCTGCCTTTTTAATCTAATACGTGCTTATTTTAACACAAAATTAATATATATTCAATAATTATTTATATATATACTCCAAAATACTACAAAAAACTTGAGTATTTACGGCAAAAGCGTACCGACTTTTTGATTTTCCTTTGCGTCGGTGTTGTTTTGATACCAATAATTGATGATATCCTTAGTCATTTCCGCCGTTTCCGAGCCGGAGCCCGCAAGCTCAACTACTGATGAAACCGCAATTTCGGGATGGTTGTAAGGTGCAAAGGTGATAAGAAAGCCGTTGTTTCTCTTAACGCCGTTTACCTTAACCTCGGAAGTACCTGTTTTGCAGGCAACCTTTGTTTTCATATTTGAAAATACCAAATACGGACCGCCGTTTGTAGCAACAAGGCGCATACCCTGATGAACGGTGTTAATCGTGCTTTGGCTTAAACCTACCGATTCAGCAACCGATTTCGTTTTTTCGTTGACATTGCCCGAAGCGGAAGAAATTATTGATTTTACAAAGTGAAGCTCATATCTTGTTCCGCCGTTTGCAACTGTTGAGCAGTAGTTTGCAAGCTGGAGAGGAGTGAAAAGGTTATCACTCTGACCGATAGCAGTTTGAAGTGTGTCACCTGCGTTCCATATTCCGCCGTTGTTTTCTCTGTTTTCGGGAGATGCAAGAATACCTGAGGACTCTGCAATTTCAACTCCTGTTTTTTCGCCCAAGCCAAAGGCAGTTGCATATTCGTCAATTTTGGAAATTCCGAGCCTCATAGCGCAGTTGTAGAAGAAAATGTTGCACGAATCACGAAGTGCGGTTTTTACATTTTCACCGCCGTGTGCATTTCCGTGAAGACATTTGAATTTTTGCTTTCTGTATTCCATTGTACCGCCGCAGTTAAAAATCGTGTCAGCGCTGATAGCGCCCTCTTCAAGCGAAGCACTTGCAACAACGGGCTTAAATGTAGAACCCGGAGCGTAAGTACCCATGGCAAATCTTGACCAAAGCGGGTTACGAGGGTTAGAAATAAGCTCGTCATATTTATCGTAATAATCGTTTAAATCGTAGGTAGGGTAGGAGGCTGCGGCAAGAAGTTCACCGCTGTTTACGTCCTCAACCACTACTGCACCTGCCGAGGAAGCAGCGTTAACCTTATTGCACACACCTTGAAGCCTGTTTTGCGCAAGCACCTGCAAATCACGGTCAATAGTCAATACAACAGTGTTGCCCTGAATAGGCTTTTTCGTGACCTCCTGCGTTATTTCGCCGTCTTTTTTTATCGTGATTGTAAGCTCACCCGGAGTGCCCCTAAGCTCGCTTTCGCAAGCCTGCTCAATACCCGATTCGCCTATTTGGTCGGTAATTTTATATCCGTCGTCTTTGCGTTCGTTGTATTCCTCGGCATTGATTTTCCTGACTGTGCCGAGAATGTGCGGCGCAATTGTTGAGTCAACATATTCTCTGTATGCAACAATTCTTACGTCTGCACCGAGATATGTTTCACGGTCCTCTTTAATCATTGCAACCGTTTCGTCGCTTACGTCATCTGCAATCGTAACAGGGTTTTCGTAAGAGAAAAGAAGCCTTGTAAGCTCATATCTGATATTGCCGATTTTTAGCGCAGTTTGAGCGTCATAGCCTTCAATCTCATATTTTTCAAGCATAGCATCAAAGCAGTTTTGCGCAGTTGCATAAGGCTGCAGATTGAGCATATCTGCACTTTTCATCGTCGCAATATCCTCTTTTTTACCGCTGAATTTAACCTTGCCGCTCTTTGTTATTTTAAGCGGAAGATTTTGAGCGTATTCCTCCTTATTCTTCTCAAAAAGCTTAATGAGATTAAAGATTATCTCGTTTCTTCTCTTATTGTCCTTTTGAGAGGGGAAAAATGCAGCGTTTAAAATTATCGAGTTGCCCTGTCTGTTGGTTACAAGGGAGTTACCGTTTCTGTCAACAATTTCTCCTCTTGCCGCCTCAAGCTCAACAACATATTTACTTTCCGTATTGTTTTGTGCGGCATAGTATTCGTTATTTTTTACCTGAATGTTAAACAAATCTGCCGCAAATGAAAAGATAACTAAGCAGACCACAATCAGCGCAAAAACACTCCTGCCGCTTTTATATTTACTTTTCAATGAAATACTCCTTGATTATAATAAATTGCCGTTTATTTTATTTCTCTTTTATCCTCAATCACCGGCTTCGGTGCTTCGTTAAGCTTTCTTTTAATCGGTCTTAAAATGAGATAGATAAGCGGAGTGAGCACAAGTGTATAAATAACGCATGGAATGTAAAATGTTACAAGCGTCATTTCTCCGCCTTTTACACCCTTTATGATTATAAAGAAAAGCCAATAGATAAAGCCATAAAGAGCTGTTGCAACCGTTATTGAAACAAAATTTGTAATAAAAATATCTCTTGCAATGTAAGTGACAAGTGCGCAGGAGAAAAAGCACATAATCATAATGAAAATGCAGTTAAAGCCCATATGCACTCCCGAAGTCAAATCCCATAAAAGCCCGGCAAAAAGACCTAAGAGCGCACCGTTTTTCTCGTCCTCGCCCATAGCAAGAATAATCGTTACAGGCAAAAGCAAAAAGCACCTTGCTCCCCAAACCTCAGGGAAAAGACCTTGAACATTTTGAAGCAAATCGCAACCGAGAATAATAAGGCAGTAAATGATATATTTAACCGTCTGCTTTTTTGCACTCATTATTTGCCCTCGCTTTCGCTGTAGCTTGTAAGAATGAGCACGGATGTTACCTTTTCAATATCCGTACCCGGCTCAATAGCCGCATAGCTTGAAATGTCCGTATCGTCATTATTGATATCTTTAACTGTTCCGATAATTATTCCTTTAGGCATTTTTTTGCTTATACCTGCCGTCGCAATAATCGAGCCGTAAGAAATTTTACTTGATGATGAAAGATTTTCAAATTTGCAAACACCCTGCTTTGCAAGGTTTGCGTCGCCCGAAACAAAGCTTAGCTCATTAGTAGAAATATCGTAAGCCGAAACCGAAAAATCCGGGTCGAGAATAGTATTTACAACGCTGTAGGTAGGATAAGCCTTTTTTATAACGCCGATAAGATATTTTCCGTAAAGAACAGCCGCACCGTCCTTAACTCCGTTTAATGTGCCCTTGCTTACCGTGAACGAACAGTATGGATTTGCACTGTCTCTTCCGATAACCGATGCTTCGGCAAATTTGAAATCCTTATGTTCCTCTTTAAGGCCGAGTGCGTCCTTGTATAAATCGTTTTGCGCTTTAAGATTGTTATAATCGGCAAGTTGGTTTTGAAGCTCTCCGAGTTGCTTTTGAAGCGAATCAATTTTGGCGTCGTATTCAGCATTGCCCTTTGCACTTTCGCTTATATGGTCAATTCCATCGCTTATTTTGCTTGCAACCCAATGCGCAGGAGTGAATATTGTGCCTACTATGCCGCTTTGCGCCGTTTCGCCGTGGCCGTTAGCCGCACAAATGAACATACCTACAAGAAGCAAGGCAATTATTGAAACTATTAACTTGAAACGACTGCTTTTAAAAAGGTCTTTCATAATTATTGTGCCCTTCTGAGTTTGATTGATGTTCCGATAGCTACGCAATCAAGCGGCTTTTCGGGAATATGTACCTGCATTTTTGTTTCCTTTGCAATAAGCTCCGGCAAGCCTCTGAGCTGGCTTGAACCGCCGGCAAGATAAATGCCCCTGTCGATAATATCAGACGCAAGTTCCGGAAGCGTAACTTCAAGAGTTTCTTTAATGGAAGCAATAATTTTAGAAACAGGCTCTGCCAAAACATCTCTTATTTCAGCCGAGGTTACCTCAACGCTCTTAGGCAAACCGTCTGTAAGATTTCTTCCCTTAACGTCCATTGCACCTTCGCCGTCGTATTCGCTTACAGAGCCGATTTTAAGCTTAATATCCTCAGCCGTATTTTTTCCTATAAGAAGATTGTGCGCTTTTTTCATATGATTTACTATTGCCTCGTCAAATGCGTCGCCGCCAACCTTAATGCTTCTGCTTGCCGCAATACCGCCAAGGCTGATAACCGCAACGTCGCATGTGCCCCCGCCGATATCAACTATCATAGAGCCGGTTGCTTCAAAAACAGGAAGCCCTGCGCCGATAGCTGCCGCCATCGATTCCTCAATAAGCTCAACGTCCTGTGCACCTGCCGAGCGAACAGCATCCTCAACCGCACGTCTTTCAACCTCGGTTACACCGCTCGGAACACTTACAACAACTCTTGTCCTTGTAAAAAGATTTCTCCTGCTTGAACGGTAAATGAAACTCCTAAGCATATCCGACGTCATATCAAAATCGGCAATAACACCGTCTTGAAGCGGCCTTACCGCAATAATTGAACCCGGAGTTCTGCCAATCATAGTCTTAGCCTCATCGCCTGTTGCAAGAACCCTTTTAGTCTTTACGTCAACTGCAACAACACTTGGCTCTCTTATAATAATTCTGCCCTTTTTGTCACAAATAACTGTATTTGCCGTGCCTAAATCAATTCCTATATCTCTTGAAAAAATCATCACTTTGTCCTGCCTTTATATCGAATGATAACAATAGTTATCCATTATTTAAAATCTTAATTGTATCTATTATATAATAGAGCGCTCCTTATAACAATAGCAAATTCAAAATATTTTAAAAATTTACAAAATTGTAAAATAAACAATAAAAAAATCCGATTTTTTTGAAAAATCTTGCAACACTTTGGATAACAAATTATACTTAACTTATGACGTCGTCAAAAGAGGTGAGCAATATGAAAGAAAGCGAGCTTATAAAAAATGCCCAAAAGGGTGATAAAAATGCTTTTTGCGAGCTTTATGAGCTTTATAAAAACAGGCTTTATCGTTATGCCTATTATAAACTTTCAAGCGAAGCAGACGCAGAGGACGCCGTTATGGATTGCGTTCTTTGCGCTTGGCAGGGGATAAAACAGCTTAAAAAGGCGGAGGCTTTTCCGGCTTGGATATTTAAAATTTTGCGCTCTTCCTGTGCAAAATATATTGATTATCAAGCAAAAAGCAGGGTGAATTCATCGCTTGCCGAAATGCAAAACGATGCCTCTCTTTCCTATTGCCACAGCGATTTATCATTAGAGCTTAAGCAGGCGCTTGATAAACTTCAGCCTGATGAAAAGGACATTGTTTTGCTTTGCCTTGTTGCAGGCTTTACGAGTAAGGAATGTTCAAAAATTGTCGGCATAAAGCCGTCGAGCGTCAGGTCAAAGCTTTCAAGAAGCCTTGCGAAAATGAGAAATTATCTGGAGTGATGTTGTATGAAAAAAAATGAAAAATATGACAAGGTCATAGCAAATTTTGACCTTGATTTTATCAAAATTAAATTTGATAACGACAATGTAGCCGCACCCGAAAGCCTTAACGGTGAGAACGTCAAAAATGCAATTGACAATAAGGAACAAAAGATTATACCGTTTGTAAAAACCAAAGCGTTTAAAACTGCCGTAAGTCTTGTTGCCTGCGTTGCGATTGTTGCCGTTTCTCTCAATTTTGCTCTTGGCAGAAATACGCAATCGCCGCCTGTGAGTGATACCGAAATTCAAAGTGAAAACGTTCAATTTAAATCATTTTCGTCTGCAAAGGATATTGAAAAATATTTCAAATCCATTGAAAAATCTAACAGTTCGGGCAATTTCGGCTTTCCGACATCTAAAGATACGATTAAAGGCGCTGAGAATGCGGCTGATAATTCAAGCAGTGAAACCTATGTTCAGGTTGGCGGTGTTGATGAGGCTGATATTATCAAAAATGACGGAAAATATATTTATACACTCCGTAATGGAAATGATAAAATTTTAATCTATGAGCCTGACGGGAAGAACGTAAAAAAGCTTTCTGAAATAGCCTTTGATATGGATAACGGTAACTATATTGTTGATTTTTTTCTTTATAAAAATAATTTGATTGTTCAGTCGAACAGCTTCAATAGCAATTACGATTCATTTACAAATATTGATATCTATTCTCTTTCCGATATAAAAAATCCAAAGAAAATACATTCGTTTAAACAGCAGGGCAGCTACGTTTCCTCTCGTATCACAAGTGATTCCCTTTTGGTTATTTCCAACAAAGCAATATGCTCTCGTTTGTGCAAAACAGACAAAGATTATCTGCCCGAAACCACGCTTGACGGCGCTAAAAAAGCAGTTGAGCCAAAGGATATTTGCATTGTCGAAAATTCTAAATCCGCTTCGTATCTTATTGTCAGCAAGCTTGACCTTGTAAGCCAAAAAACGACTGCAAAAACAAAGGCGATAGCAGGTGCAGGCTCAACCGTTTATTGCAATGAAAATAATCTTTATGTTGCAAATGCCGTTTTTGATACTTGTGATACTGCCAAGAATGACGATAATAACGAGATTTTTTATATTTCGGATTGCAATACCGAAATTTATAAGCTTGATTTTAAAAATGATATTAAATTTATTGCCAAAGCGACTTTTTCGGGTACTGTCAATAATCAGTTTTCAATGGACGAATATAACGGCAATTTCCGCATTGCAACCACTAAATATGACAAAAATTCCAATCAGATAAGTAATGTTTATGTGCTCGATAAAGACTTAAAAAAGCTCGGTGAAACAGACGATTTTGCAAAGGGTGAGGATATCCATGCCGTGCGCTTTTCGGGCGATACCGCCTATGTTATAACGTTTGAATATACCGACCCTCTTTTTGTTATCGACCTCTCCAATCCTAAAAAGCCGATTATTAAGGGAAGCGTTAAAATCAGCGGCTTTTCTACTAATCTTATCCCGATTGACAGCGATACGCTTCTCGGTATAGGCACTGCCAACGATTTTTCAAACCCTTATGCAAGGGGTATCAAATTTGCTCTTTTTGACGTGTCTGACCCGCAAAAGCCTACGGTGCTTGACAGCAAAACGATTAAAAACACTGCGAGTGAGGCACAAGACACCCATAAAGCCATTCTTGTTAATAAGTCAGAAAATTATTTTGCAATTCCTTTTGAGTACGTCAAAGCTAACGACAGCGGTATAGAGCAAATTAAAGCCGGCGCAATCGCTTTTGAGATTAAGGATAAAAAGATAAGTATTGTTAAAAAATATTCGACCGAAATCGAAAACTCAGACCCTGTCAGAAGCACGATTGTCGATAACGTTATTTATACCTTTAGTGACGGCGAGTTTATCAATTCCTTTATGGCAAAATAGCAGCAATATTTTGTCATTTTTGCACTGATAAAATCTGAATATATATAATATGTTTTAAATATTTGTATAGTATACACAAAAATCAAGTATCCCGTACCAATAGGTATGGGATACTTTTTTGCCGCCTTGTCGCAGCTGTTATAAGCGTGAAAATTTTTTGCTTATTCCGACTTATTTCATGCTTTCTTCATAAGCCTTAATCATTTTCTTACTATTGCTACCTGCACGGCTCGTAAGGTTTTGAAGGGTTTTAGTGACTGTTGTTCCGGCTTTAAGGTGTATCTCAAAGCGTGTTATTTCCTCATCGGGATAGACTGTAATATCGCTTATATATCGGTCAACAAACGCTCTGTCGATTTCCTCACCGTCAATGTGCTTTTCCGCCGCTTTCAGTATGGTTTTGATTTCTGCAAGTTCTTTTTTCATCTCTCGTTCGGTTTTTGATGTTTTGTTCAGGGCGTTTATTTTTTTCTCAATGTCCTTGATTTCGTTATCGCAGTCGGCAGTCATTCGTATGAATTCGCTGTCGTCCATTCTTCCGTCAGCGTTGTATTGCAATAACTTCGCTTTCATTTTTTGCCGTGTGATAAGTTCTTGATTCAGCCTGTTAAGCTCGTCTTTGTTTTCGTTTGTGTCAAGAACTTCGGACACAAGTTTAAGCACACACGCCGAGAGTTCCTCAATATGCTGTTGCCCCGATTTGAAAATATCTTCGATAATCGGCTTGATTTCACTTTCGTAAATCGCTCGGCTCGGACAGCTTGATGCACCGTTTTTTATCTTGCCCGAGCATACCCACTTTGAGATTTTCTCTCCGCCCTTGCTTACTGCGTCCTTGCGATAGTAGGGCATACCGCAGTGCGCACATATCAGTTTGCCTGTTAGCAGGTTTTGATGCACCGTCTTGTGCTGTGCCGTGATTACATCCTGGCTTCGCATATACAGCACTTCGTTTGCTTTGTCCCACAATTCCTCGCTGACGATTGCCGGTACTGTTTCACCGGTTTCGTCTTTATACATAACCCATTCTTCCTCGGGCAAAAACTTTTGCTTTTTGGTGAACAGGTCTGTAATTCGCACCTTGTTTCCGGCATAGTAGCCTTTGTATTTCGGGTTGCGTATGATGTTGCTCATCGTTGAGTGGGAGAGCATTTTGCCCTTGGAATTTCGTATTCCTTTTTGGTAAAAATGCTTTTCCATTTGCTTCATACTGAATTTTCCCGTGGCATACATTTCAAACAGTTCTCGCACAAAGTCGGCTTGCGTTTCATCAATCATCAGCTTGCCGTCTTTTTTGATGTAGCCGTACATATTGTTTGTGCCGAGTACAGTGCCTTTTTTAATGGCCTGTTGATGACCGAATCGCACACGATTAGAGATTTTTCTCGACTCGTCTTGCGCCATTGATGACATAATTGTCAGCCTCAGTTCGCTGTCCTCGTCAAGCGTGTTTATGTTGTCATTTTGAAAATACACAGCCACTCCGCTTGATAAAAGTTCACGGGTAAAGCGAATGCTGTCCAGCGTGTTACGGGCAAATCTTGACACCTCTTTGGTTACAATCAGGTCAAACATTCCTGCTTTTGCGTCTTCAATCATTTCGTTGAATCGCTCACGCTTTGCGGTTGATACGCCCGATATGCCCTCGTCAACATAGCCGTCAACATATTCCCAATTCGGATTTTTCCTAATGAAATCGGTGTAATATGTTATTTGGTTATCAAGTGAATTTAACTGCACATTAAAATCCGTGCTGACACGAGCGTAAAATGTTACTCGCAAAGGCAGGTTCATAAAGTTGATATTTTCTTTTCTGATTCTCTCACGAGTTGAATATATATCCATATTTTTACTCCTTTCCAAGCAGACAATATCACAAATAATTTCTATTATCCAGCTTTATTTTACAGTATTTCACCCCTGCGTTCATTAGGGGATTGATACCTGTTTTGGTAATGTTTTACAGAGCTTTTCAGTTTATTTTTCCGTATCTTCGATTGACTTCCACGCTGATTTTTCCCATCAATTTGCGATAGGTTTTGTCGTCAATGGCATTTTGATTCAACAGCGTATTTGCAAAATGCTGCATCCAAAGCTCCGTGCTGATTCTCTCATCGGCAATGTTTTGTGTATTGATTTTCAGCTCACTCCCGCTTGATTTTTCAGTACTATTATTGCCTGATGCTTTAGAATTTATTTCCTTTGCTGCCATAAGGCAACACGCTAACTATGATTTTATATCTGCCTCCTTTAATTTGATTTGCCTTTCGTTGTGAATTTGTAGTTCATATTAACCTCCGATTTTGCTCACAGGCTTTCACAAATCGCCTGTAAGTCGTTTTTAGTTTTAGTCCGACGAGTTACTCTATTTTTGAGCGAACTCGTCAATTTTTGCTTACAGCGTTGCAAAAATTTGTTGATTTTCAATCATCATACCGCAACGCTCAAGTGAATACGCAAAAGCCTTGATTCCCTGCGAAAAACAGCCCCTTACTGCATACGAATTTGAAATCATACGCAAAAGTATTACGATTTGAAAAGCCGACAGGCTTTGCCGGACGGCGTTTTCGGGCATTTCAATGTCCGAAAATCATACCCCTTTATCCTGCTTTAAAATCGACGGCTTGAAAATTGCTCCAAAACCCACTCGAAAGCCATCAATTTTCGTTTCAAAAATCATAAAATTTCCAAATCAAAGCCTTTCATATTCTTTGCCGATAAACCCTAAAGCACGGTGCATTAAATCTTGTTGACCGTGTATAGATTGCTCTTTTGTTCGCCGCCGATAAATCGCTTTGAGATCGTTATGTACCCACCGTTTTCCAGCGAATGCAAAACTTTTCTGCAAGTAGAAGCACACATCGAACAGCTTTTCGCAATCATCGGCACCGACCAAAAACTTTGCCCTGCCGAGTCCTTTGCCCGAACAAGAAAAGAATAAACGATAAACTCATTTGGCGATAACCGTTCATCAAAAATCCTGTTCGGCAAAAGAAAAAACTGGCCACTGCAATTTTTACGCATACAAAACCCTCCTTCCAAATTATTCGAGAGAATATTTTGCTAAGTGAAAACCAAAAAGAAAAAGCCGTTCAAAAAACTCCCTCTACTATACGGAGAAAAATTCACGTTTTGTTCGGGTGTTTTGTAAAATTCTTTACACCTTGTTTACATTTGATTTCACCATAACAAAAAATACCCCTCTATAATACGGAGAAAATTTCAAGTTTTGTTGATGTGTTTTTAGAAAAAATATTTAACTTAGTACTAAAATTTACTCGCTTGTCAATTGTAATGTTGTTTGCAAAATAGAATTATGGTATAATTTTTATATTAAGAGTTTTACTAACTCGTGCAATGTCGGGTATGGTGATTTGCGTGCCGTATGGTAATGGCAATAAAACGTCTACCGGCTTTTGGGAGGACAGCACACGTCTGCCGGAGTATTACGATGGAACTTATGAATATTTGAAAAGCTTGGGAATTGAAGAAATTTAACGGTTGCTCAAAATCCCGAATATGCAGAGGTGGATTATGAAAATAACTTACATTAACCACAGCGGATTTTTGGTTGAAACTGAGGACTGCTACTATGTTTTTGATTACTACAAAGGCGAGATGCCGAGGCTTGACAAAAGCAAGGAAGTTGTCGTCTTTTGCAGTCACTTTCACCAAGACCATTTCAACCCGAAAATTTTTGAAATTCTTGATGATATGGGTATGAATTATCAGGCTGTTTTGGCGAAAGATATCAGCAAAAAGAAGTATCCTGCCGGTGTGAAAGTCACGACTGCTTACCACGATCAAACCTATATTCTTGACAACGGCACACAGGTTAGTACGCTTCTTTCAACCGACAGCGGTGTTGCTTTTATCGTCAAGACAAGCGAGGGCATGATTTATCACGCAGGTGATTTGAACGATTGGCATTGGGAGGGTGAGACGGAAGCCGACAACCGCCATATGGCCTCCATGTACCGTGTAGAGATTGACAAAATCAAGGGCGCTCATTTTGATGCTGCATTCGTTCCCCTTGACCCAAGGCAGGAGGAACATTATGCCGACGGTATGATTTATTTTTTGGAGCATGTCGATTGCAACGCCGTTTTTCCTATGCATTATTGGAACGAGCCGAGCGTGATTGATAGGTTTATCACCGAATATCCGCAGTATAAATCACGAATAAAAAACACAGAATCAGCAAAAGGAGAAGAAATATGAGCTTTAGAATGATTCACGAAAACTATAATGTTTCCGATTTGGATAGGTCAATTAAGTTTTATGGCGACGCACTTGATTTGCACGAAGTCAGACGAAAAACCACCGACGATTTTATTATCGTTTATTTGAGCAATGATTCAAGCGATTTTGAGCTTGAGCTTACTTGGCTTAAAGAACATCCGCAGCCGTACGATTTGGGTGAATGTGAATTCCATTTGGCATTTAAGGCAGATGATTTTGACTTGGCGCATAAAAAGCACGAAGAAATGGGTTGTATCTGCTTTGAAAATCCTGAAATGGGTATCTATTTCATAGAGGACCCGGATGGCTATTGGCTCGAAATTTTGCCGTGATTAAGTTACACTATAAAAGAGTTGAGAAACATAATTTCTCAACTCTTTTATGTTTATGTAAGCAGTTCATTTAATTTTGAAACTATTTTTTCTTTTTTGCCGCTTCCTGTTGTGTTCAACTTCATTAGTGGTAAGTCATACTTTGCGAAAATGCTGTTCTTTTATAATATCCTTTTGATAAGATTATACACAAGGTTTTAGGAATCATAATAAGAAACTTTGGAGTTTGAAGAGTGGCTTGAGAGTAGTTTTCCGAATAGAATCAAGAAAAACAAATAACTATAATTAACCTTACGGAGCCGTTCGAGTAACAGCTCCGTTTTGTTTTGATTTTTTCTTGCTTTTCCCTTATAAATCCGCAATAATCATTGCTTTTAAGTGTTCTGTGTGATATACTAAATTTGTATAATTGTAACTATCTGAAAGCGAGGAAAATCTAATGGATTCTAACATCGAGCGCTGGTACTCAATGAAAGAAATATGCGAATATCTTGGCGTCAGCCGTGATACCGTACTTGATTGGATAGAAAGAAGAAATATGCCCGCAGCAAAAATTGGACGCCTTTGGAAATTCAAAGTCAGCGAAATTGACGCTTGGATGAAGTCCGGCATTGCAGCGGATAAATAATCAAATTTCGGAGGTACAATATGGTGCTTGAAAATAAATTAGGGCTTACCGATTCTGCCGAACTCGCACGAGAGGAAGAGCGAATTAGTAAAAAGAAAGCTGTTAATTTATTTGACTTTGCCATTCTCAAGCTACATTCTGACGGAATATATAAGACGTTAGCCGCTATTCATAAGTACCTTTTTGAGGATATTTATGACTTTGCTGGAGAAATCCGCACGGTCAATATGGCAAAAGGTAATTTTCGCTTTGCACCGCTTATGTACTTGCAAGCGGCACTTGAAAACATCGATAAAATGCCGCAGTCAACATTTGATGAGATAGTAGAAAAATATGTTGAGATGAATATTGCACACCCGTTCCGTGAGGGGAACGGTCGCAGTACTCGCATTTGGCTTGACCATATCTTGAAAAATGAAATCGGCAAAGTAGTAGACTGGAGCAAGTTGGATAAAGAGGACTGCTTACTCGCAATGGAACGCAGTCCGATTAAAGATGTAGAGATTAAAGTGTTGCCAAAAGGTGCGCTTACCGACGAAATTAACAGCCGTGAGGTCTATATGAAAGGTATCGACCACAGTTACTATTATGAGGGGTACACAACCTTTAAGGCTGAAGAATTATAAAAACATTTCCAATACTTTGACTGATTCGGGGGTGTAATCATTTGAAAACAGATAAAATTGAAAAGATTGCGTTACAATTAATTGATAAAAACGACACAAAAGCTAAAGAAATTATCAACAGTGAATATCCGTTTGAGTATTTCAAGCGTTCAAAAAGAGAAATTACGGATAAAATAAGATTTAAGCAGTACATAAAAGATGGGTTTATTGACAGATACAGTGGCGAACGATTGGTTAATCCGGGTATATTGAAAGTAATTTCTTATTACTGTCCTAATGAATTTCCATACCAACAGCATTGGAAAATGGATGCCTGCCATATTGCATATTGGGAGCTAATTCCGTCAATTGACCACATTAAACCGATTGCTTTGGGCGGTGCCGACGGTGAAGAAAATTATGCAACAACATCAATGATGCATAACTCAATTAAAAACAATTGGACTTTAGAACAATTACAGTGGTCGCTTCATCCGCCGGGAAATATAAAAGAGTGGGATGGATTAACTCAATTATTTATATCTTTGGTTGAATCCGATAAGCAATTATTAAATGATTCCTACATAAAAAAATGGTATCTTCTTTCTAAAAAAGAAGATTTATAAAATATCATTCTTGAAAAGAAACGAGGTGCAAATATGCCGGATAAGAATTGGCAATTTGAACTTGAAGAATATATAAAGCAAGGCGAACCCGACAAAGCCGAAAAAAGTGAAGCGTGGCAAACAGCTATCGGTTTACAGGCTGTTGACGGGCTGAATACTTCTGACTACTTGTTAGACACCGCCAAAGAGCATATCGAGGGTAAAATCACAATCGACGAGGCTCAAAAGCGTATTCACAGTTACTATGAGCAGCGTTCTGTACGCACCGAGACGGAAAATGAAACCAAAGAAGCGGACATTGTTTCGGCAAGAATTGCAAAATTATTAGGCGAAAAAGCGTTTCAGTTCTCCCCTGCTGAGTGGCTTTCAATTCATCGCAGACTGTTCGAGGGCGTGTTCAGTCACGCAGGACAAGTCAGGCAGTACAACATCACAAAGAAAGAGTGGGTACTGAACGGCGATACTGTTACCTATGCGGATTGGAACAGTATTAAGGAAACTTTAGATTATGACTTTGCAACCGAAAAACAGTTTTCTTATGAGGGCTTGTCGGTTGATGCGGCGGTAAAGCATTTGGCTAAATTCGCTTCGGATATTTGGCAAATTCACCCGTTCAGCGAGGGGAACACCCGTGCAACTGCCGTATTTATGATAAAATATATGAAAACATTCGGCTTTAGCGTAAACAATGACGCATTCGAAAAAAATTCTTGGTATTTTCGCAACGCTTTGGTTCGTGCAAATTACAATAATCTGCAAAAAGGTGCCCATTCCACAACTAAGTTTTTGGAAATGTTCTTTTCAAATCTCTTGTTAGATACGCATTACGAACTGAAAAACAGATATATGCACATTGATTATGTGGATGAAAGCATTTCCCAAAGTATCAGCCCAAAAGTTCTAAAGTATCAATTTGATACTTTAGACTGCACTTTGGAAGAACTTGCGGTTTTAGAATTGGTCGCAAAGAACCCGACAATGAAACAGCAAGAGATTGCAGAACAAACCGGAAAATCCATTGCAACAGTAAAGCGAATTATGAAATCCCTGCAGGATAAAAACTATATCCGCCGAGAAAGCGGAAAGAGATACGGCAAGTGGGAAGTTTTGGTTTGAGATATAAGGATTGAGGTATTAATTATGAACTTAAAAGCACTATCTTCGGAAGGTAAAATAGCATATTTAATTAAGCCGATATTAAAAGTGTTACAAGAAGCCGGCGGTCAATTAGAGCGCTCCGAAATAAAGGAACGCATTTCCGACTTGGATGACCAGATTGCAGAATATGCCGAGACAGAAAAGAAATCGAAGAAAACGGGTAATGTATATAAAGAATTTAATTTCAAATTCAATTTTGCTATAAAAGATTTGTATTTTGCTGAATTATTAACATTTACAAACTCTTCTCCGATTACCTTGACCGAAAAAGGATTATATCTTGATATTGACAGCTTGAATGTTGAAAAAGATATTATCGAAGTTTCGGCAAAATATTGGAACGAATTAAGCGAAAAGAACAGAAAAAACAAAGAATCCGATTCAACAGAAAACGAGGAAGAACCGGAAGCGGAAGAAAAAATAAAGGACGATTTTAAGGAAAAACTTCTTGTCGCCATTTCTAAAATGTCACCTAAAAAATTCGAGGCTTTTTCAAGAGCTTTGCTTAATCGTATGGGTGTTGAATTTACCGAAAAAGGTGTTCAAATCAGCAACGACGGCGGAATAGACGGTTACGGCTACCATACAGATGCAAACGATTTCAGAACAACCAGAGTTGTCATTCAATGCAAGAGATATAATGTTGCTCCGGTAAGAGAGCCCGAAATTAATCAATTTTTAGGTGCAATGAATAAGTATCAAGCCGATTACGGAGTGTTTATCACAAACGGAAGATTTACAAATTCCGCAAGACAGGCGGCACGCGAAGGCTCACCCATTACATTGATTGATGGCAATGAATTAGTAAGACTGGTTATTAGATATGAACTGTACATTACACCTGTTAAAACATATGTGTTGGATGAGTTTTACAATACGGAGGAATAATTTTGAGTGTACTTTCATTTATCGAAAAGCAAACGATTTGCCGATTGTTTGGAATAAGTGATGGGTTTATATTTAAATACTGGAGCGACAAGGGAGCCCACAACAAAAGCACAACTAAAGAGTTGATTTATGACTCTTGTGGGATAAACATTTTTGAAGATGTGGGTTACAAAGGCTTATCACAACAAAAATGTATACAGAAGATTTGGGATGAGTGTAGCCCACAAATCATTGCAAAACTCTTAAAAGCATTATCAGATTATTTCTGCTTTAAGATGGGAACAAATTGGTGGTCTGATGAAGATAATTATGATTATCAACAAGTTCAACAGATTATAGAGCGATTGAAAACTTTCCAAACAGTTGAACTCCCAAAAGAAGAGAATATTAAAAATCTCAAACTTTTTTTAGAAGATATTGAGGATAACATTAAAAACGACAAGCCAGAATTAGTTGTTGACCGACTTCATACGTTCGCATCAGAATATTTACGCAATTTGTGTCATACCCACTCAATTGAAACAACCAACTCTAAAGGTAACGAGTATCCGCTTCATTCACTTGCCGGAATGCTCAAAAAATGGTATGTTGATAATGCTTATTTTGATTCCGAATTTGCAGTTGTGGCTATTCAAAATTCCATTAACTTATTTGATAAATTTAATTGTATACGAAATGACAATAGCGCTGCACATCCCAACAATTTGCTTTCAAAAGCAGAAGCAGAATATGCTGTTAGAATCATTGCGAATACATTAACTTTTATTGATAAATGTGAAAAAAGTAAAATTAAAAAAGTTCAAACGCTTCCTTTGGATGGTGGCATATTATATGTAGCGCCCGACGAAGAATTACCTTTCTAATTGTGCTGGAGGATAAAGAATATGGCAGGAAGCACAAGTTTAGGAGCTGATAGAGTTGTAAAGGAAGTTGGGCTTTATACTCAGCTTACAGATGAGGTCTAATAAATTATATAGACCAAAATTATTACTGTGAGGGATTTGCAATTTTTAATATGGAGAATTTGTAAAATTCCAAAGTGTAATTATGGAGTTCCAAAGTGCCAATTTGGCACTTTGGATAAGCAAAACACAAGAGAAAAGTTGATAACAGGGGGATAAAATAGAAACTATGGATGTATTGAATTTATTAGCTATTATAATAATTCCAATAGCTGCTGTAATAATTGGACAGCGTTTACAAGATAGAGCAGAAATAAGAAAAGACAAAATGCATATCTTCAAGGTGCTTATGACTTCACGAATATATGGCTGGACAGTTGATAGCGTTCACGCTCTTAATCTTATTGATGTCGTTTTCGCAAAAGATAAAGCTGTACGTGCTGCCTGGGAAGAACTTTATGAAGCATATTCTTTAACAGAGCAATCAGATTTAATGGCAAATAAAAGAAAAAATCTGATGTATAAACTTTTGGAAGAAATTGCTAATAATATCGGGTACAAAAAAGAAATCACCTGGGAAACAATACAAAATCCATATATTCCCCAGGGTATGGTCGAAAAATGGCAAGAGCAAGCAGCATCTCAGCAGGCATATAATACTTTGTTAAATTCAATGGCTAATATTATACCAAAAGAGCAGAAAAATACGGAGGAATAAAATGAGCACTAACATATCAAAGCAAAAGCGTGAGGATTTACTTGCTAAAATCAAGGAAATTCGCACTTTTATATCCAATGCGCCGCAGGATGAAAACACGGGCAACCTGCTCTCTTATCTTTCCGATTTGGAAAAGGATGTAAACGGAAAGAAATACGGACTTGTTTTCGAGGAACATCGTGAAGAAATCGATGAGGTGCTTGATACGCATACGCCTGTTTTGACGGAAGACAGGGACTTGTTCATTGATAACGGCGGACAGATGAATTTTCTCATTGAGGGCGACAACCTTGCTTCGCTCAAATTGCTTGAAAAGACTCACAAAGGCAAAATTGACCTTATCTACATAGATCCGCCGTATAATACGGGCAATAAGGATTTTATATATGATGATATTTTTGTTGATTCTGAAGACTCGTTCAAACACAGTAAATGGGTTTCCTTTATGTCAGAAAGATTAACTATTGCAAAAAAACTTCTTTCAAATGAAGGTGCAATATTTATTCAAATTGATGATAATGAGCAAGCACCTTTAAAATTGTTGTGCGACGATGTATTTAGCGCAGATAATTTTATGGGCATTATCATACAAAACAAGATGAACGCAAAAAACGATACTGTAAATATACAGAAAAATCACGAATATATCCTTGCTTATAGAAAGAAAACTCTTTATATTAACGGTTCCCGTGTGAAACCTACTTTATTACAGATTAAACAAAAATATCGTCCCGCTGTAAAAGAGGGTAATAGATATTATTATGTCGGTGATGCAATTACAACTCGCGGTGAAGGAGGCACTCTTAACGCTCGACCAAATCTTGGATATACGATATATTATAATCCCAACACAGACGATAAAATTGCAATCGCAGACTACGATGTAGAATTAGCCCGTACATCTAATTCTATTGAAGAGATATACTCTCACAATGAATCGCTTATAGAAAAAGGCTATATTCCAATATTGCCACCAAAAGTTCGTGGCAAATTGGGGTGTTGGACGTGGGCATTAGAAAAATTTAATAACGAAACCGATAATATCATTATTACAGGTAAACGCTCGAATTTATCCGTAAAAAAGCGCACCTTTGTTCCTGCTGAAAGTATTATTGAACAAAATGGAAAGTTATTCTATATTTCTATAGGGCAAAGTAACTCGAGAAGTATTGTGGATTATTCAACAAATGACGGAACGAATGTTTTGACGGATGTAATGGGTGTTAGAGCAACATTTAGCAATCCAAAAAACTTAGACTTAATTGAATACCTTGTCTCGCTTAAACAGGGGAAAAACAATACCATTTTAGATTTTTTCGCCGGCAGTGGAACTACGGGACACGCCGTAATGAAACTAAATGCTGAAGATGGTGGGAATCGACGTTTTATTCTTTGTACTAATAATGAAAACAATATTTGTCATGATGTTACCTACGAACGCATTAAGCGTGTGATTGATAAGGAAAATTATTCAGCAAGTCTGAAATACTACAAGGTGGATTATATTCCGATTTCAGACCGTATGTATTACGAATACGCCGATGAACTACTTTTACATATTCGTGAACTTGTTGAGCTTGAAAACGGTGTAAACTTTACGGATAACGCTGAATTTGGCATTGTTCTGACCGAAGAAGAACTTGACGAATTTATTGCAAATACTGACTCTTTTGTAAAATGTCGCAAGCTGTATATGGGGCACGACGTTTTACCAACAGAAGAGCAAGAGAAAAAGTTGCAATCACACGATATTGAAATCAGCATTATCCCCGATTATTATTATCGTGACTTACAGGAGGATTAAATATGGATTTTATAAAAACATTGTTAATTTCGTGTATTCCGGCAATTATTACCGGAGCAGTTACATATTTAGTAGCATATAAAAACTCAATTGCTCAAATTAAGGTTGTTGAGGAGCAAAATAAACACGATTTAGACAAATTAATGGAGCAACATAAGATAGATATTGATTCATTAAACAAGAAACATCAGCAAGAACTTGAAAAATGGGAAGTTGAACATAAACATAAATTAGAATTAGTGGAAAAAGAAAATGAGAACAATCTCAATCAAAATTTCTTTAACGGAATGATGAGCGAAATAATTAAAATGCCAGAAATAAAAACGGAAATTGCAAAAGGCATAAAACAGTCTTCTAACAAAAAAGGAGGCAAACGATAATGGAATTAAAAGAGTTCCAGTTAAATGCGGTAAAATCGCTGTTTGAAGCAATGGAAACTCCTTCCCGTGATATTATCCTTAAAAGTCCTACTGGTAGCGGTAAAACCATCATTCTGACATATTTTATGCACCAATACATACAGTCTTTCCCAAAAACCGTCTTTGTATGGCTTACGCCCGGTAAAGGTAACCTTGAAGAACAGAGCAAGGAAAAAATGGATAAGTACATCCATGCTTCGCAGACGAAACTCCTATCCGATGTGATGACGGCAGGTTTTGAGGAAAACGACAGTTGTTTTATAAATTGGGAGAAACTGACCAAGAAAGGCAATAACGCCCTTAAAGACAGTGAACGCACCAACTTTTTAGAGCATATTCAGCACGCTCTCAATGACGGTATTCGCTTTGTGATAATTGTGGACGAGAGCCACCAAAATAATACAGTAAAAGCGGATGAGATAATTCAGTATTTCCACACGGATAAAATTATTCGTTGTTCTGCAACTCCGAAGGGTATTGCAAAAGCAGAAATAATTGAAATTCCCGAAGAAGAAGTTATCGCCGCCGGACTTATCAAGAAAATGCTTGTTATCAATCAAGATTTTCCTCAAACCGTAAAAACAGAAAATCAAACTTCTTATCTTCTTGAAAAAGCACTGTTAAAGCAGCGTGAAATTCGTGCTGCATTTTTACAGAAAGATGCAAATATCAATCCTTTAATTGTTGTTCAGATACCTAATAAATCCGAAACGATGCAAGATAGTGTCGAACAATATCTTGAAACACAAGGAATAACCTGTGAAAACGGTCAACTTGCAGTATGGCTTTCTGATAGGCACGAAAATTTAGTTGGAATAGAAGAATCTGATGCAACATCTTCAGTCGTTATTATCAAACAGGCCGTTGCAACAGGTTGGGATTGTCCTAGAGCACAGATCCTTGTCAAACTTCGTGATAACATGGATGAAACTTTTGAGATACAAACCATAGGTCGTATTCGCCGTATGCCTGAAGCAAAGCACTATGATGACGATCTGCTTGACAGTTGCTATCTTTACACTTTTGATGAAAAGTTTACTGCAGGTGTTAAAATGGCACTTGATAAAAGTGCATTAAATGCTTGTACATTGTTTTTGAAAAACGAGTATAAGACTATTGCTCTTACATCTCAGCAACGTACAATGGTCACCGCAACTCGTAATCCTCAAAAAGCTTTACAAGCGATTGCAATGTACGCAGAAAAAGAATACGGCGTCGGTGGAAATAAGGCCATAAACAAGACACGTTTACAGGCAGAAGGATATATATTTAGCGAAGATATTATTAGACACACCGTTTCCGGAGAGACATCCACACTCGAATTTAATTCTTCGGATATGAATTCAATTTCCGTTAATGAAAAACTAAATACGAAAAAGCACGGACGAGATTATCATCAGAAGATAGGTAAAATTGGATTAGAAATCGGCATGACTTATTCCTTTATGAATACCATTATCCGTAAACTATTTGATAAAAACTTCAATTACAGCCGCAAAATACTTGCGTTGGAGCCGAGAGAAGTCTATGCTTTTGTACTTAATAACGCTGATCGCTTGAAACACTTTATTCGTGAAGCCATGGCATATGAACTTGCACAATTTAAATTGGATGTTAAATCCATATCCGAAAACGAATTTCGAATTCCGCAGTCTTGTCTGTTTACTTATAATGGCGATCTGAAAACACAGATTGAGTACAAAAAGAATGTTTATCAAGGATATTTATCATCTGCCGCACCTCGATCAACTCCGGAACTTAAATTTGAAAAATTCTGTGAACGTTCTGAAAAGGTTGAATGGTGGTATAAAAACGGTGATAAAGGTAACGAGTATCTTTCTATTGTTTATGTCGATAACTCCGAAAAGCAAAAATTGTTTTATCCCGACTATATTATTTGTGTAGGCGGAAAAATATGGATAATTGAAACTAAAGGCGGATTTGATCGTAGTGGCAATAGCCAAGATATCGATAAATATACTGCAAAGAAATTCACCGTACTTAAATCATACCTCGAGAAGTATGGCTTAAAGGGCGGAATCGTTCGTAACGATGACAGTACAGATGAACTTTGTATTTGCATGGAAAATTATTCTGACAATATACAAAGTGATGATTGGAAACTCCTTGAAGAAACATTAAAGTGAGGATGTAATATGAAGATTCTTGATTACAGACAGTTAACCGATTTGGGCCAAGCAAAGGTTCAATTTATAAGGATAGACCCTGAGGATATTTCTGCAACATTGGCAGATATACTCAAAGCCTTAATGGATATGTCTTGGCTCAAGAATTTCGACGAGGAATATGAGCGAAGTGCATTTGCATCTAAAGCCAATAAGACGATTAAAGATATCGAAGAAAAATTCAGCAAATGTTCCGACGATAAGGTGACAAGTAGTGCAGGTGAATATATCGTTTCCGAATCAGCACGTAAAGCATTGATAAATCAACTGTCATATTTAGATATACCCCTTGCCGAATTACTTGGCAAGAAGAAATCAGGCAATCCGGGTTTTGATTTTCATAGTGCAAATTTAATTACTGATACTGTTATTTTTGGTGAAGCTAAATATGTTGCTACCACAAGTGCATATTCAACTGCATTACCACAAATCCAAAGATTTATTCAAAATAAAAAAGATGTTGAAGATCTCCCCGATTTAAAACCATTTTGTTCATCTAATGCATTGAATCGTGCATATAAAGGACAAAAGGGATTTGCGGCTGCATTTTCAGCAAGAAATGTTTCATCTGATAAGCTTATTAACAAGATAAAATCACGTTCAGATTTCAAATCATTGTTGTGCTATGAAGAAATAATATTAGTGGCGGTGAATATATGAAATGTGTTATTGATAGTGGAAATGTAATTAAGCGGATACGTGAAGGCAAAGATCTTGAAGAAATTGCTACATATGCAAGAAATCAAATTTTTCAAAATGGTCCTAAAGACACACTCGTCCTTGAGATTTTAGCGTATCTAAAGTTATTTCAACCTACATATTTTGAAGAATTCGAATCAGAACTTATAGAAACTATGGGGCTGTTTTTCAAAAATCCGACACCTGATAGCTTACAAGGTGTAGTCTTCGAAATGTATCGTCAACATATAAAAGAAAAATATGGCGAAAATTTCACACCGATGCAAGCAAGTATCCTTGAACAAATCAAAGATAAACAGCACTTTAGTTTCTCTGCACCTACCAGTACTGGTAAGTCTTTCGTCTTTAGGAATTTGATTCGATCATCTACAAAAGATGTTGTTGTAATAGTACCTTCTCGTGCATTGATCAATGAATATTATGACCGTATTAGAGAAATAGTTGATATAAAGATAGTAAACGTTTTGACGTTTGTAGACCGTATAAATACAAAGCGCGCCAAGCGTAACATATTTATTCTTACCCCAGAGAGAGCTCGAGAATTATTCAAAAACAAAGTATGGTTGGATATTGAACTTATATTATTTGACGAGGCTCAGTTGAGTGATGAAAAATCTGTGAGAGGATTATATTTTGATAGTATTGTACGCCGTGCATTAAAAAATTTTCCTAATGCAAAATATGTTTTTGCACATCCGTTTATTTCAAATCCCGAAGCACAATTAGAACGAAATGGCATCATCAACACTGATTCAATTGCAATTAATTATCAGCAAAAAAATGTTGGACAAATCTTTTATGTTCATAATCCTTCTCAAGATGAATTTTATCATTTAGGTACAAATAAAGATGTTTTGGGGAAACAAAAACTCAAGGCAAATTTTGATCCTATAGAAAAAGCTATTATTAACGGCGGTAGTGTGCTAATTTATGTACCTAAAACTCATATTTATAACAAAAGTATTTTTCAACAATTCAGCAAATATATAAAGTTGTGCAATAAAATTCAAGACCCTGATGCATTAAAAATGATCGATGAACTTCGAACTTATATTGGAGCCTCAAAAAATAACAAGCTTTTTTATAATTCTGAAATGCTTGAAAAGCTTTCGTATGGTATTGTAACACATCATGGATCTATGCCTCTTGCTGCTAGATTGATATTAGAACATTTTACGCAACGAGGATTTTGTCGTATATGCTTTGCAACTTCAACTTTAGAACAAGGTATAAATATGCCGTTTGATGTTGTTTATTTGGATCGTTTCGAAGCAAGTAAGTCGCTATCGGTCAAAAATCTTATAGGTCGTGCTGGACGTTCAACAACTAATAAAAAATTTGACTATGGTAGTGTGATTATTCGAAATAATGCAATAACATCATTTAGACAAGTTATAAATAAATTGGAACCACTATCTACTGTTTCAAAATTGGATACTGATGATGATTCACTAGATGAAAAGTATAAAGAATTTAAGGACGCAATTAATAATAATGAATTCTCCGATGAATATAATCTTACAAACTCTGATATTGAAAAGCTAAAAACAGATGATGTGACGGCTATGATTCCTACTCTGCTTGATATATTATTTGACAATGATGTTCTTATCGATCCTGATTGTGAAATGAAGGATATTTATGATATTTTCGGAAAACTTTACGAACAATATCTTGGTCGAGAATTAGTTGTAGCTGAAAAAGCAGTCTTAAGTTCAGCTATTAAAATCATGATATGGAAGGTATATGGGAAGACATTTCATTTGATTTGTCAATACAGGTATTCTTATACTGCTCGTGTTGCAGAACGCAGAAAACTATATGGACAAGGAAAAATTGATGAAGCAAACAACCTTAAAGCGAAATACTTGATTGGATGTCACGATATTCCCAACAAAAGTTTAACTTCATATCCACTCATATCTTCAAATATGCTAGCTAAAGATGTTGATTATGATCTTATAGTATATGATACATACGATTATCTAGACAAACTAATCGGCTTTAAATTATGCGATATCTTTTATGCGATATTTCATCAATACTATGAAAAAACACAAGATCAAAAAGCATTGAAGCTAGCAAAATATTTCAAATATGGAACAGATAAAGAACGTGAAATATGGATGCTCCGTTACGGATTGACATTTGAAGATATTGAATGGGCGTCAGATTGTATTGATTCAATTGATGAATCTGAAATAGTATTTAATGAAAAAGTAGAAGATCTTGATGAATCACAGTTGAAATCTATTGAGCAGTATTTACCGTAGTAACTACAACAGGCACGAATGGTTGAATTTCGTGCCTGTTATTATTGTGTGTATTAGATTATAAGCCTATCAGTGCACTCGATTAATTGCAGATAATATTTTTTCATACAAAAATCAGTTCGCTATTCACGACTTCCATTGCTCGATTACTGATGTTGTTCATCTTCTGCACCCAGAGCAACATATCGGTTGCTTTTAGTTGTTCGATGATACCTTCTTTTTCTGCCGATAAAATTAAATTTGGCAGAAGATAATCGTTCTGCTTAATATATGTGCCGCTGAATTGTTCAAATAATGTGTTATTCATAGTAAAACCTCCTTTGATACTCAAATTGTACCGAAGGAGGTTTTCTTTTACTAATGTGCGATTTATAAATTTACAAATTTAGTTCGTGCCAAAAATTACAATGAACTTTTGCAATCTGTGCCACTTTTTACGACGAATAGTCTGTATTCTGATCTATTCATTATGTTCGTTATATTTACTTTTTCATTTACCACTAATTTCACTGAAATATGAAATTGATTTGATTTGGTAACCAAGTGAAATAATCATGTCGAGATTATAATATGAAACGTTATAATTTTTACCGTCACTCGCAGTTGTTCGGAATTTCCGAACAACTGAATTCTCTTCAAGCTCGCCCTCTTCAAAAATATTTTTAATATGCTCACTTACATTTGATTTGCTCGTTTGGTAAAGTTCACATAATTGTGCCTGCGTCAACCATACCGTTTCATCAACAAATTGAACATCAATTTTTGTATCACCGTCATCAGTTTGATAAATAACTATTTCGCCTTGATTATTATCTTTGTTCATTTCTTTAAGATCAATTTTCTGTTCTTTCATAGCGATTTATCCTCCTTTTATCATAGTACCATAATTGGCTTTTATATATAACATTTTCTTGTCAGAACAATCTGGAACTGTTCAGGTACCTCATGGCTCGTTTTTGTGAATTTCGTTATAATATTTTTGACAAGTGCTTATATAATGATTTTTCACATCAAGCCATAAGTGCAAATAATAATGCAAAATAACTCCTTGTAGGTGTAAATAATGTTGCAAATTGTTAGAAAAAGTCAAATATTATGTTACATATTATGTTACAAACTCTTGAAAAATAATGAAAATTATGTTACATTATTATAAAGAATAAGGCGGTGATAAAATGCTGAAAAGAAAAGCATACGATAAATTATCAGATTGGAAAAAGCAGAAAAACAAAAAAGCACTTTGTATCACAGGTGCAAGGCAAATCGGAAAAACTACATTGATTAGGGAATTCGCAAAGAACAATTACGCTAATTTTGTTGAAATCAATTTTATTACCGACGACGGTGCTGCGGATATTTTCAGCGGCAGTTTGGACGCTGATACGCTGATTACTAATATCACGGCATTTACCCGTAAATCATTGGTTGAGGGCGATACACTCGTATTATTTGATGAGATTCAGCAATGCCCGAATGCAAGAACTGCCATAAAATTTCTTGTTGAGGACGGTAGATTTGATTATGTGGAATCGGGTTCGTTGCTCGGAGTCGGATATAATCATGTGAAATCCTTTCCGGTCGGATTTGAAGAAATTTATAGAATGTATCCCATGGATTTTGAGGAATATCTTTGGGCGAACGGAGTTCAAAACAGCACGATAGATTATCTCAAGGAGTGCTTTGAGAATACTAAACCGATAACCGAGTCCGTTCATAATACAATGAACAAACTGTTTTACAGTTATATCGTTGTGGGCGGTATGCCTGAGGCTGTTCAAATTTATGTTGATTCGCACGATATTGCGAGGGTTGTTGAGTATCAAAACAGCATACTTAATCAATATCGTATGGATATCAGCCAATACGCAAAGGGCAATGAAAAAATCAAAATTCAAGCTATTTTTGACAGTATTCCTGCACAGTTAAACGATAAAAACAGACGCTTTTATGTCAATTCCTTGAATGAAAGTGCAAGAATGAACAGGTACGAAAACAGTTTTACATGGTTGAATGATGCAGGTGTTGCTTTGTCGTGCTATAATGTAGATGAACCCAAGGCATCTTTACAACTCAATGAAAAGCATAGTTTGTTTAAGTTGTTTATGGATGATGTCGGACTTCTTTGTGCGGCTTGTATGGAAAATATACAGTTCTCGATTTTAAATGGCGATCTTTCTATGAACCTCGGCAGTGTTCTTGAAAATGTTATTGCACAACAGTTAAAGTCTAATGGTTTTAAGCTGTATTATTTTGATTCAAATAAATATGGCGAGGTTGACTTTGTTGTTCAAAACGGTATGCATATCGATATTGTTGAAGTGAAATCTGGAAATGATTATAAAAAACATAAAGCACTTGACAATGTTATGTCTGTAAAGGAATGGAAGTTCGGCAACTGTTATGTGCTTTGCAAGAGCAATATTTGCAAGGAAGCCGGCGTTACCTATTTACCATGGTATCTCGTAATGTTTATAAAACAATCGGAATTACCCAATAGTTTGAAATATGAAATTGATTTGTCGGGATTGAATTTTACCGAAAATAATAATTGATAAAATGCTTGTTAAGATATAATGCTTTTTGAATAAGTGCTTATAAGTATTCTGACGGAGTATATGTTGTTCCGATAGCTGCATTGAAAAACTAAAAGTAATTAAAATGAGCCGAGAGGGTGTACCTCTTGGCTCATTTTTATGGTTATGGAATTTTTTATACCGCTATGCAAAATTCGTATGTAATCGGCTGAAGTTGGTTGTTTTTAGCCCAATTTGTACGCTGAAATTGCACAGTTCGTACATGACACATTACATTAACCATCTGGCCGCCGACAGAACCGGCTTGCTTTGAAGTAAGGTCGCCGTTGTAGCCCTGCTTGAGATTTACACCAACCTCTGAAGCAGCTTCCATCTTAAATCTGTTAAGAGCCTCTTTAGCTTCAGGAACTGTATTCTTTGCCATTGTAAAAACACCTCTCTTATCAAAAATTCGCAAAGCGTGCTGATATTTTGAATAAAATTTTCTTCAAAATATTTATCACATAATATCAAATCGCTCTTGCAAGTATAGTTTATGAAAAGTATGCGCTTTTACAATTGAAAAATTTTTACAATTAAGATATGTTCAAATTAAAAACATTTTTTCGCAAATTTCTTTACCGCTGGCAGTTTTAAATATTTTGTCATAAGCGTTTTGCACAGCCGATTTCGGAAGGCTTTCCTCAAACATATTAACAAGAAAGTCTGCTTCAACAAGTATTTGCCAATCTATGCTGTCTATATTGTCGTATGTGTGGTGATGAGCTATTAAGTATTGCACTCTCTGTGATGTTTCAATATTAAATCCTAATTTAGCAAGAAGATTTTCAGCCAATTTCGGACCTTCTTTTTCCTGCAATTTGCCGCTGCAATTGCCGTATTTTTTTTCGCAGGTGTGGATTCCTATGTCGTGAGTGAGGGCAGCGGCTTCGATTATAAATAAAGTTTTATCATCAACCTTTTCATTTTCTGCTATCAGCTTTGCGTAGCTGTGAACTTTGCAAAAATGCTGAATCCTTTTTGAATCTCCGCTGTATAAATCTATCATTGCCAAGTGTAGTTTGTTAATCATTTTTCTGCCTCTGTTTTGTTATCCTATTGTGATTTTTAATTTATGAATAATTTAAAGTTTGCTTTTATTATTTATGATTATTTTTCTATATCGTACTATATCATAGGCAAATAGTCAACGAAAATGCAATTGTTCTTTATGCAGTGTGCCACTTTTGATTTTATTATTGCATAAGTGCTTTGACTTTATGAATGAACGGTTAATTTTGCTCGGTATGAATTGTTTTTTTCAGTGAAAAAGTTATAATGATAACAACAAGGTTTGCCTGACTATGAACGGAAAATATTACGGCGGGGAAATGATGATGTGCCGCTTATAACGAACGTGAAAAAATAAAATGTAAAGGAAGTCTTGAAAATTGAAAAATTATAAATATTCAATAATAGTGAGTAGCCTGACAGGCAATACAAAAATGCTTTCCGATGCGATTTATGACGTATTACCAAAAGAAAATTGCGACTTTTATGGCAATGTAAAAACACAGATACCTCAATCCGAAATGCTTTATATCGGTTTTTGGACGGACAAGGGAACTGCCGACTGTGATACGTTGAAACTTTTGCAAAGCCTGAAAAACAGAAAAGTATTTTTGTTTGGTACAGCAGGATTTGGCGGAAGCGATGAGTATTTCAAAAAAATTTTAAGTCGGGTTAAGCAGTCTTTAGATTTGAGCAATGTTGTTGTGGGGGAATATATGTGCCAAGGCAAAATGCCTCAATCCGTACGAGAACGCTATGTTAAGATGAAAGAGCTAACCAATGCGCCTGCTAATCTTGATATGTTGATTGATAATTTTGACAGCGCATTATCTCACCCTGACGAAAAGGATATAATTAAACTTAAAAATGCTGTTATTTCGCTTTAAACAAGCAGGAGAGGGGAGAACGGTATATGAAATTTGTGCTTGAATTGTCTTGGCTTTGGAAATCAATTTCAATAATTATTTTGGTTATAGCATTCTGTGAAATTTGCGCTTTATTGATTTGCAAGCTGATGAAACGAAAATTCAGTAAAAAAACAGCAATTATTATTGCTGTCGTTGCCACCGTCGCAACCGGTTTGGCAATTGTTTTGCTTTCACAAACGCCGAGTTTGATAAATTCAAATTTATTGTGTATATAAAAAGCTGTCTCGCAGTTGAAGCGAGACAGCTTTAGTTTTAGCCATTTGGTTAAAGTAATAATGTTTTGTTTTGTTCAACCATAGGAAATATTATTGATTTAAGGATAAATAATCCGTTTTCTTGCGCTTTTCTGTAATAATTATTAAAACTGCAAAAGCGATAACACCGGCTGTGCTGATATATGCCCCTTCTTTTAAGTAAGGAGTATGATATTGAAGCTCTATTGTGTGTTTTCCTTTGTCTAAAGCAAGTGCGCTAAATGCCGTGTCAGCTTGCAAAAGCTCAGCTTTTTTGCCGTCAACCGTAGCGCTCCAACCCTTGCTGTAAGGAATGGAAATGCAGAGCATTTTTGCTTTTTGCAAATCAATTGTGCCGGTTATTTTGTTTTTACCAATTTTGACATTTTGCATCGTGTCTGCTTTTAAGTCTGCAATCTGTTGCGATGCTTGGTCTATAGGCTGTTCAAGAACCTCGATGTCGGATAAGTCGTAAATTCCCGGTTGATCAAAGGTTATTTTAATACTGTTTTTCGCATTTTCGGTATAGCCAAGCCCAACAAGATATGTTTTAGCGCCCGTGTAACGCACGTAAGAAGATGAATAGCAGGTGACAAAATCGGTTTTGTATTTCTTGCCGTCATCGGTTTGATAGGAAAAACGCATTTTCATTTTAGACGGCAAAGTATGTTTTGATGTGCTTTTACCTATTTGCTTTTGGTCTAAATTACTCTTGCCATCATCAATATTGCTGTAGTTATTAAATGTATAACGCAAATATGTTTCCTGATTTTTTTCACCTGAAAATTTAATGTTTATACTGCTTTTGGTATTGTAAACATACACTTTTTCTCCCTCGACGGCAGTATTTTTATTGCACGTAACGGTATAAGGAACACTTTTGTATGTAAATGTCGGTGTGACCGTGTTCATACCGCTTGGAACATTGTCAAGCACAACGCCTTGAATTAACGCTTGCTGCTTTTCTAATGATGAAAGCTTGTCATAATCAGATTTTTTGATAACGTTATTTGTTGTGTAACCGAACGGTAATGCGTTCTTATTTTGATAAACTTTTCTTTTTAACTTTTCAAAACCGTAGGGAATCGAAGTTTTCTTGTTTTTAACATAATATTTAACGTTTGTAACGGCATTCATTGCGACTGAATCGTTAAATCCTCTGAACATATATGCCGCATTGGCAGGCTGTTCTGTTTCGCTAACAAACTCGGCTAAATTTTTGTTTTCCATACTCCAATAAAACGAAGTGCCGTTCATACCGACGTAAGTGCTTTCGTTGTAATGTATTTTTCCGCCGCTGTAGCGATAGAATGTATCGTCGCCTTTTGCCGCCTTTTTTACCTTGCTCGCCGCAGAACGCTTAATCTTATTATTGACGGCACCGTAACTTACATAGCTTGCAATATGGTTATTGCCGTGACTGCTGAAAAAATAAGCCGAATTGCCTGCAAATGAGGCAAATACAAGGATTACTGCTAAAACGGGAGCAATAAGCTTCTTTGCCGATTTTGTGCCAATCATACAAACTATTACTATTAACAGCGCTGTTATGAGAGAAAAAATAATGTTGTGATTTATTTCATTCATCATCAATAAGGCGGCTAGGGAATATACTGCGATTGCTATGATTATACCTAAGCCTTTGCGAATATCTATTTTGCAAAGGTCTTTCCATGTTACTGCAACAATATATGCAATAATCATCCCGTAAGCCCAAACCCAGCGGTTAGCCATATATGAAAATCCGTTAAAAGCCCAGCCGAATGCCGGGATAAGAAGCATAGCCGTAGCGCCTAAAAATATTAATCTTAATGGGCGCCAACTTTTGTTTTTAGTAAAGAATAAAACGCAAACGGCAGGAAGCGCAACAGCGTTATATCCAAGATGCGTAAGATATCCCAGCTTTGTTTGACAGGTAATCATAGAAGCTAAGAAACTGCGATAATAATCCATACTGTATATCCAGGTATGAACATAACTCTCAGACGAACGGCCGTCGCCGATATAGGCTAATATTACAGGTATAAGTATAATTGCACTTAAAATCACACCTAAAATTGCACTGCCTGCGATTTTAAAGAAAACTCCAAAAGCCTCTTTTGCACGATGACGATATCTGCAAACAAGCAAAAATAGTGTATAAATTGCGGTAAATAAAGCTAACATATAGAAAAAGTAAAAGTTACTTATAGCTGCTAAAAATACCGTAACAATAAAAAGATACGGCCTTTTGCCTGCCGCAATTTGCTCTACACCGAGAAGCAGCAACGGCAAAAATATCATAGGAAGAGCAAAAAACGGGTGATGAGACACTATGAACATTCCAAATAAGGTGAACACATAAACAAGCGAGCCTACCGTTATGCTTGAAACGTGATTTTGTTTTTTAATAAAACAGAATGCACCGAAGCTAAGCCCCGCAAGATATAAACGAAACAGAGATAAAAAACTGTAAAGATATGCCGCATATTTGGCAGGACAGGCAATGCTTAATAAATCAAGCGGGTCGCCGATAGCATAAAAGTGAAGTGTGGTTAATATATCGCTTCCGAGTCCTATTGAAAAATCCCATTGCGGCAACACAAATTTATGAGTTTCAAACAGCGTTTCTAAAATTTCACGTCCGTATTTGCCGAAATATACAAAAGCGGCAAAGTGCTGCCTCCAGCCGTCGCTGTTAATAATTAATGTCTTTTTATTTATTATAAACCAAAAGTAACATAAAGCAGCACAAACTAAAAAAGCTGCACTGTAAAGTAAAAAGAATTTTTTGCCGTTTTTAATCGGCTTTTTTAAAATTGATGTTTTATCGCTCATAATGTATTCCTTTTTAAGGCAATTTATTGAAATATTGTTCTAATATAATTTTTTGCATAGTAATTATATCATATAGTAAATAGCATTACAATAAAAATTATATGCACATTTGTGAAAAAAGTCCTATATAAGCACGAGCGTCGGAGTTATCAATAATCTAATCTTTTTTTGGAATGATTATGAAAGAAATTTTAATTAATGTTGACTGTTTTTTATTGACATGTAAATATAAATATGCTAATCTTAATAATGACAATGGGGTCTGCAAGGCAGACCCCTGCTTTGATATATGGAGGTATTCATAATGAAAAACTTAGGCTATTATAACGGTAAGTATGACGAGATTGAAAAAATGCAAATTCCGATGCTTGACAGAGTTTGTTGGTTTGGTGACGGTGTTTATGATGCAACATATGCTCATAATCATATTGTTTTTGATATGGATGCGCACCTTACAAGATTTTACAATTCCGCAAAACTTCTCGGTATGAACATACCGATAGAGCGTGACGAGCTTGACAAATTGCTCAGAGAGCTTGTTAAAAAGGTCGATGACGGCGACCAATTTGTTTATATGCAGGTTACTCGTGGAAATGGGCTTCGTGGTCACATTTATCCTGAAAATATGCAGGGCAATTTGTGGATTACACTTACGCCTTGCCACGTTGCGGATACATATAAGCCGATTGATGTTATTACGTATGAGGACAAAAGATTTTATTATTGCAATTGCAAAACACTTAATCTTATTCCGTCTTGCCTTGCCGCTACCGCTGCTGACAGAGCAGGTTGCCAAGAAGCAATTTTCCATAGAGGAAATATTGTTACGGAGTGCGCACACTCTAATGTTTCTATTTTTAAGGACGGTAAGGTTATTACTCACCAGCTTGACGATATGGTTCTTCCGGGAACAGCAAGGATAAGGCTTCTTGCTTTTGCGAAAAAGCTTGGATACGATGTTGAAGAAAGAGATTACACTCTTGATGAATTAATGTCGGCAGATGAAATTGTTGTTCATTCAACAGGTTCTTTCTGCATTCCGGTTAAAACTGTTGACGGCAAAAAAGTAGGCGGAAAAGCTCCTGAAATGTTGAAAACAATTCAAGACGCTTTAGTTAAAGATTTTGAGGAGCAGTGCAAATAATAATGAATAAAACCGAGCTTACCAAACTTAATGTCGGATACAATCTTGATTGGCTTATGAACCTTGACCCGAGAGGTTACGGCGTTTGCAGAATTCTCTACGACGGGGCAATCAAATATACAGGAAAGCCTTTGTCGCTCAATGGGGCAGAGGGACTTGTGAAGAATATTAAAAAGGGTGAAAAGGTGTTTATTTTAACGGGATTTATTCTTCTCCCTTGGAATGAGGCTGAGACTGACGGAATTATCTCATCTACCGTTTTTGCCAGATTTGTTATAAGGGCATTTGGCGCAAAGCCTGTTATGTTAGTGCCTGAGCAATGCGAAAAAGCCATTAAGGCTATGAGCGAGGTTTTAGGTGTAGATATTACTTATGATATTGACAATATACCAGATAACACCATTTGCATTGTTTCATTTACTAAGGATAAGAACAGGGAAGAGGAACAAACGCAAGAAATACTTTCTCACGGCTTGCCGTGCGCTGTTATTTCTAATGAAGCACCCGGCAGAAACAAAAACGGATATTATCATAATGCAGTAGGTGTAAACACAACCGATATTGAGGCAAAATATGATGTTCTTTTTAGGGAATGTCAAAGCAGAGGTATTTATAATCTTTCTATCGGTGACCTTGGCAATGAACTTGGTATGGGCACTATTGAAAAACATATAAGAAAATATATTCCTTATGCTGAAAAAGGCGGTTGCAAGGCAGGAACAGGCTTTGGTATTTTGGCAGATACGGCTGGCGGCCAACATATTAAAGCCACCTGAAGGTTTGTCCTCA